>Ga0209958_1000391_pt1 | contig 91324 bp, 81 predicted proteins | sample ThiBio_inoc_plan_FD_183942 | JGI IMG/M metagenome (GOLD analysis project Ga0209958, IMG submission 183942) | Wastewater bioreactor microbial communities from Cape Town, South Africa - Thiocy_inoc_plan (SPAdes) | ecosystem: Engineered > Bioremediation > Thiocyanate > Unclassified | place: South...
AGGCGCTGCTGCGCCGCACCTGGGAGCCCACGCTCAGCGTGACCGGCGCCGAGGGCCTGCCCACGCTGCGCAACGCCGGCAACGTGCTGCGCCCCTACACCGCCTTCAAGCTCAGCCTGCGCCTGCCGCCGCTGGTGGACGCCGCCGCCTGCGTGCAGGAGATGAAGGCGCTGCTCGAAGACAACGCGCCCTACCAGGCCAAGGTCACCTGGGAGATGGAGGGCGCCGCCAACGGCTGGAACGCGCCGGACACCGCGCCCTGGTTCGCCCAGGCGCTCGATGCCGCCAGCCTGGCGCACTTCGGCACGGGCGTGGGCTACATCGGCCAGGGCGGCACCATTCCGCTCATGAACATGCTCAGCCAGGGTTTTCCGCGTGCGCAGATGATGGTCTGCGGCGTGCTCGGCCCCAAGAGCAACGCCCACGGGCCGAACGAGTTCCTGCACGTGCCCTACGCCAAGAAGCTCACCGCCGCCGTGGCCCAGGTCATCGCCAGCATGCCTGCATGATTTAGGCCTCAAAGGCTTTTCCAGCAAGCGCTGGCAGCTTCTCTTTCAATAGCATAAAGGCCCCGCGCGCGCCGTGGCGCCGGGTGCCTTCTCTATGATGCGCCGAGCCCCGCCCCCGCCGACGCACCATGCCTGACACCTCCGACCTGGACGCCCTCGCCTACACCCTGACCGCCTTCACGGCCAGCGATGGCGAGAACCTTGCCGTGTACGACTGGCCCCGGCCCGACGCGCCGCGCGCCACCGTGCTCGTGGTGCACGGGCTGGGCGAGCACGCCGGGCGCTACGACGCGCTGGCGCAGCGCCTCGGCGCCTGGGGCTGCGCCGTGCGCGGCTACGACCACTACGGGCACGGCGAATCCGGCGGGCCGCGCGGCGGGCTGCCGTGGGACGCCCGCCTGCTCGACGACCTGGCCGACATCGTCGATGCCACGCGCGCGCACATGCCCCCGGGCCAGCCGCTGGTGCTGCTGGGGCACAGCATGGGCGGGCTGGTGGCGGCGCGCTTCGTCGCCCTGGGGCTGCGGCCGGTCGATGCGCTGGTGCTGTCCTCGCCAGCGCTCGATGCCGGACTGGGCCGCGTGCAGAAGCTGCTGCTGGCCACGCTGCCGCGCATCGCGCCCAACCTGCGCGTGGGCAACGGGCTGGACGCGCGCTACCTCTCGCACGACGCCGCCGTGGTGCGCGCCTACCTGGCCGATCCGCTGTGCCACGACCGCATCAGCGCCCGGCTGGCGCGCTTCATCGCCGAGGCCGGGCCGGCCACCGTGGCCCGCGCCGCGCACTGGCAGGTGCCCACGCTGCTGCTGTGGGCCGGGGCCGACCGGCTGGTGAATCCAGCGGGCAGCCGCGCCTTTGCCGCCGCCGCGCCCAGGGGGCGCGTGCAGGCGCACTGCTTCGAGCCGCTGTACCACGAGCTGTTCAACGAAAGCCCCGAACTGGCCGAACCCGTGTTCGAGCGGCTGCAGCACTGGCTGGCGGGACACGTCTGATACGGGTTTGCATTCAACCGTATAACTAGGCGGGAAGCCGCAGACAGTGCTGTAGCACGGCAAGGCGAACCAACGACGTTAGACGGTTGAAGGCAAATCCGTATGACGCGCTGCTACGGCGTGCCGCGCGTCGGCAGGGGCCGGGCCAGGCTGCCGGTGCGCTGGCCGGTCTTGGACAGGTACATGGCGCGGTCGGCGCTGGCCAGCAGCGCCTCGGGATCCTCGCCATGCTCGGGGTACATGGCCAGCCCGATGGACGCGCCGATGCATACCTGCAGCGCCTGCTCCTGCGCCTGGATCTGCCAGGGCTGCGCCAAGACGCCCGACAGGCGCTGCGCCAGGGCCCGCGCCTGCTCCTGCCGGTCGATGCCGCGCAGCAGCACGGCGAATTCATCGCCTCCCAGCCGCGCCACGAAGTCCGAAGCACGCGCCACGTGGCGCAGCGTCCGCGCCACGTGCACCAGCACCTGGTCTCCGGCGGCATGCCCATGGGTGTCGTTGATCGGCTTGAAGCCGTCGAGATCGAGGTAGAGCACGGCGAACCGCGACTGCATGCGCCGCGCCAAGGACGCTTCGGCCGCCATGCATTCCATGAACTTGCAGCGGTTGAGCAAGCCCGTCAGGCCGTCGTGGCTCGCCAGGTACTCGATGTGCTGCTGGTGCGCGTGGCGCTCGGTCACATCGGTGAAGGTGCGCAGCATGCCACCGCCCTGCACGGGCAGGCTGCGTATCTCCAGGACGCGCCCGTTGGGGCGCCGGCGCACCACCAGCGGGGGAATGGGCGCTCCATCGGCCGGCTGGAAATGCGCGATGGCTTCGGGCGGCAGGCCATCGAACTCGCCATGCTCGCGCTGGTAGCGGATCACGTCCTCGACGTGGGGGCGGTTCTGCAGCACCTCGGGCGGCAGGTCGAGCAAGGTGAAGACGCGCTGGTTGCAGAACTCCACCCGCCCCTCGGCATTCACCATGGCCACGCCCTGGTCCAGGCTCTGCAGCGTGGTCTGAAGGATGGCGGATTCCCGCTCCAGCAGGGCCGCGCTCTCGCGCGCGGCGGCTTCGGCACGGGCCAGCAGGGCCTGCTGGTGCTTGAGCTCGGTGATGTCCAGATGCGCATACAGGCACTCGCCGGCGCCGCCCGGGCGCGCCACCACGCGGCAGTGGCGCGGCCCAGGCAGCGTCAGCTCGAACGGGGCGCCGGTGAAGCGCAGCATGTCGCGCAGGGTCTGCAGGCCCTGGGTGCAGGCGGCGGTATCGGGGGTGTCCACGCGCAGCCATGCCGCGTGGAACACTTCCGCCAGGGTGGCGCCCACGGCGGCCTGCGGGCCGCGCAGGCGGTACATGTGGGCAAACGCCGCGTTCACCCAGGTGATGCGCCCCGCGGCGTCGCACAGCGTCAGGCCGTTGGGCACGCGGTCGAGCAGCGACAGCGGGGAGCCGCTGCCCGGCGGCGGCGTGGTACTGGCCTGGTCGTGCAGCACGTCCTGGTGCAGGCGCCACAGGCGCAGGCGCCCCACGCCGTTGAGCGGCAGCGACGACACCAGCAACTGGCGCCCGCGGTGCGCGAACACATAGGGCTGGGCCTGGTGGCGATGGCGCGCGATGCCTGCCTCGATGTACTCGTCGATATGCGCGATCTCGTCCGCCTCCAGCCGGCTCAAGTAGAAGCGGCGCAGGTTGTGGCGGTAGTGCTCACCCGCGAAGACATGGCCTTCGTGCTCGGGAAAGTAGCGCAGGAACATGTCGTTCCACGCCACCGTATGGTCCTGCGCATCGAACAGGCACATGGCGACACCCAGCCCGTCGAGCATGTGCCCGAGGGGTTCTATCCACGCATTCAGACGGGTGTTCATGGTGTGCAGGGTTCCGGCCTGCATATCCGAAACCTATGGTGTCTCTGTTTTCATTAGCTTACACCAGCAGCATGAAATGCCGATTGCGCATTTCTACGCACGAACCCTCATATTTGGGATGCTCTGCACGAATCACCGCGCCGCGTGCATCTGCCGACTCGGGCGGCCTGCCGCGCACGCTTACCGCTCGATTCGTGCAGAGCATCCCGTGCGCTGGCGCCACGCCAGCCAGGCGAGCCCGGCGCCCGTCAGGCCGATGGGCAGCAGCGAGCCCCAGTTGAGCAGCGCCCAGCCCTGCGTGGTGACCAGCGCGCCCGAGGCGAACGAGGTCAGCGCCATGGTGGCGAACACGCAGAAGTTGATGGCCGCCTGCGCCCGGTCCTTTTCCTCGGGCCGGTAGGCCTGCATGGCGAGCGTGGTGCTGCCGGTGAAGAGGAAGTTCCAGCCCACGCCCAGCAACGTCAGCGCCACGGTGAAGTGGGCGATCTCCGCCCCCGCCAGTGCCACGGCCACGCAGGCGGCGTTGAGCAGCACGCCCACGCCCATCACCGCCAGCACGCCGAAGCGCTTGATCAGGTGCCCGGTGAAGAAGCCCGGCGCGAACATGCCGATGACGTGCCACTCCAGCACGAACGCCGCGTCGGCGAAGTCGTAGCCGCACACCTGCATGGCCAGCGGCGTGGCCGCCATCAGCAGGTTCATCACGCCGTAGCCCAGGGCGGCGCCCAGCGTGGCGACGAAGAACGCCGGCTCGCGCAGCAGCGCACCCAGCGGGCGGCCCTGGGATGCCGCGCCGCCCGCCGCCTGCGCCACGGACGGAAAGCGCACGAACGCCATCAGCAGCATGGACAGCAGCCCCACCAGCACCAGCGCCACGTAGGCCCCGGCAAACGGCGCGGCCAGCAGGTTGCGCGTGTGGTTGGCCAGGTTGGGCCCGGCCACGGCGCCCAGCAGCCCGCCGGCCAGCACCAGCGACACGGCCTTTTCGCGGAAGGCCGGGGGCGCCAGCTCGGCCGCCGCGAAGCGGTACAGTTGCCCGTTGGCGCTGTAGTAGCCCGCCACCACCGTGGCGGCGCACAGCAGCCAGAACTGGTGCGCGAACGCCGCCCAGGCGCACAGCAGGGCCGAGACCACGGCCACCGCCAGCCCGATCTGGAACGACGCCTGCCGCCCCCAGCGCCGCTGCGTGCGCGCCACCAGCCCGGTGGACAGGGCGCCGCCCACCACGTAGCCCATGACGGGCAGCGTGGCCATCCAGCCATAGGGGGCGAGCTGCAGCCCGACCAGGCCGTTGATGGCGATGAAGACGACGTTGTTGGTGAGGAAAAGCCCTTGGCACAGGGCCAGCAGCCAGAGGTTCTTGTTCATGGTGTTTTGTGCTGCATCAATTCCGAGCAATTAACTGGGGCATTGTGCCGTAGCGTTGACCCAGGTCAGCGCTGCGGCCGTAACCCCGCCGTAAGGTGCGGGCCCATGCGCGGCGCCTGAACGCCGTGCCGGCAAGGAAACCACGTGACCCACGAAGCGAGCATCATCGACCCTGCCACCATGGCAAGGTCAAGCCCTGGCGCCCCCGATGCAGGCGCCCCTCCCCCGCGCGCGCCGGAACTGGTCTGCCCCGCAGGCAGCCTGCCCGCGCTCAAGGCCGCCATCGACGGTGGCGCCGATTGCGTCTACCTCGGCCTGCGCGACGCCACCAACGCGCGCAACTTCGCGGGCCTGAACTTCGACGAAACAGCCATCCGCAACGGCATCGCCTACGCCCATGCGCGCGGCCGCAAGGTGCTGCTGGCGCTCAACACCTACCCGCAGGCCAGCAACCCCGCGCCCTGGCGCGCGGCGCTGGACAAGGCGGCCGCCTGGGGCATCGACGCCGTGATCCTGGCCGACCCGGGCCTGATGCGCTACGCCGCCGAGCGCCACCCGCAGCTGCGCCTGCACCTGTCGGTGCAGGGCTCGGCCACCAACCACGACGCCATCAACCTGTACCACCAGCAATTCGGCATCCAGCGCGCGGTGCTGCCGCGCGTGCTCTCGCTGGAGCAGGTCAAGCAGGTGGTGCAGCGCACGCCGGTGGAGATCGAGGTGTTCGGCTTCGGCAGCCTGTGCGTGATGGTCGAGGGGCGCTGCGCGCTGTCCTCGTACGCCACGGGCGAGTCGCCCAACACGCACGGCGTGTGCTCGCCGGCCAAGTTCGTGCGCTGGCAGGAAACGCCCCAGGGGCTGGAGTCGCGCCTGAACGGCGTGCTCATCGACCGCTACGGCAACGGCGAGAACGCCGGCTACCCCACGCTGTGCAAGGGCCGCTTCGACGTGGGCGGCGAGCGCAACTACTACGCGCTGGAGGAGCCCACCAGCCTCAACACGCTGGAGCTGCTGCCCCAGCTCGTGAAGATGGGCGTGCGCGCCTTCAAGATCGAGGGCCGCCAGCGCAGCCCCGCCTACGTGGCGCAGGTCACGCAGGTGTGGCGCGAAGCCATCGACCACTGCATGGCGCAGGGCCACCTGTACGCGCCCAAGACCGCCTGGATGGCCAGCCTCGACCAGGTGGCCGAGGGCCAGCAGCACACCTTGGGTGCTTACCACCGTCCCTGGAAATGAACACCATGAAACTCGCCCTTGGTCCGCTGCTGTACTACTGGCCGCGCGACACCGTTTTTTCCTTCTACCAGGCCATGGCCGAAACGCCCGTGGACGTGGTCTACCTCGGCGAGGCCGTGTGTTCGCGCCGCCGCGAGCTGCGCCAGAGCGACTGGATCGACATCGCGCGCATGCTCCGGGACGCGGGCAAGCAGCCCGTGCTCTCCACCATGACACTGCTCGAATCCACCGCCGACGTGGCCGCCATGCACAAGATCGTGCGGGACGAGGAGTTCCTTGTCGAAGCCAACGACATGGGCGCCGTGCACAACCTCGCGGGCCAGCGCCCGTTCGTGGCCGGCCCGCAGCTCAACCTGTTCAACCCCGACGCCCTGGCCTGGATGGCCGGCCTGGGCGCGCGCCGCTGGGTCATGCCGCTGGAAATGCGCCAGAGCGACCTGGCGGTGCTGCAGCAGCACCGGCCCGCCGGGCTGGAAACCGAAGTCTTCGCCTACGGCCGCATGCCGCTGGCGTTTTCGGCGCGCTGCTTCACCGCACGCCACTACAACCGGCCCAAGGACGACTGCGGCTTCGCCTGCATCGAGCACCCCGACGGGCAGCTGCTGCAAACGCGCGAGGGCGAGGGCTTTCTGGTGCTCAACGGCATCCAGACCCAGTCGGCGCGCGTGCACAACCTGCTGCAGGACGTGCCCGCGCTGCGCGCCCTGGGCGTGGACCTGCTGCGCCTGTCGCCGCAGTCGCAGCACATGGCCGAGGTCATCGCCACGTTCGACGCCGCGCGCCACGCCGCGCAGCCCGATCCCACGGCGCTGGAGCGCATGCGCGCGCTGATGCCCGCCGCGCCCTGCAACGGCTACTGGCACGGCAAGCCAGGGCTGGATCTGATCGAACCCGCGCACGCTTGACCCGGAGGCCCCATGACCACCACCCCGCCCGCCCCCTTCACCCTGCCGCGCCCCGTGGGCGCCGTGCTCGCGCGCCTGCCCGCCTACCCGGGCTCGGTGCTGCTGGTCACCGCCATCAACCTGGCGCTGGCGCGCCACCTGCCCGACGACGTGAAGGCGCTGCTCAAGGACAAGCGCCTGTCCATCCGCGTGCGCGACGCGCGCCTGGCGTTCGACTTCTCGTGGAACGGCCAGCGCTTCGCGCCCAGCGCGCCGCAGGCCCAGCCCGACCTGGCCATCAGCGCCAACGCGCAGGACTTCATGCTGCTGGCGCAGCGCCGCCAGGACCCGGACACGCTGTTCTTCAACCGCCGCCTGGTGATGGAGGGCGACACCGAGCTGGGCCTGGTAGTGAAGAACGCGCTCGACGCCATCGAGCTGCCCGTGCTCGACCCCGCGCACTGGACGCCGCGCGCCGTGCTCGCGCGCCGCGCGCCACACCTGGCGCGCCAGTTGCCGCCGCTGCCGCCGATCTTTGGAGGCCGGCCATGAACGACCCTGCCCCCGCCCCCGGCCACCTGCTAGGCGCACGCCCGCTGGTCTATTCCTGCTCCGGCTGCTCCAGCGCCGCGCAGCTCGCCAACCACGTCGCCGTGCAGCTCGACCGGCGCGGCGTGGCCGAGATGTCGTGCATCGCCGGCGTGGGCGGCGACGTGCCCAAGCTGGTCAAGCTGGCCCAGTCGGGCCGCCCCATCGTCGCGCTCGACGGCTGCCCGCTGGTGTGCGTGAAAAGCAGCCTGGCGCGCCACGGCATCGCCCCGGCGCGGCACTACCAGCTGCACGAATACGGCGTGAAGAAGCGCAACCACCAGGATTTCGACCCCGCGCAGGCCGCCGAGGTGCTGGGCCGGGTCGAGGCCGACCTGATCGACCACCCGCTGCGCAAAGAGGCCGCATGAGCATTTCTCCCCGCCGCGTCATCGTCGGCATTTCCGGCGCCAGCGGCGCCGTCTATGGCGCGCGCCTGCTGCAGGCGCTGCGCGAGATCGGCAACGTCGAGTCGCACCTGGTCGTCTCCGACGCCGGCTGGCGCAACCTGCGCCACGAGCTGGACATGGACCGCGCCAGCGTCGAGGCCCTGGCCGACGTGGTGCACGCGCTGGACAACGTGGGCGCCAGCATCGCCAGCGGCTCGTTCGGCGCGCAGGGCATGGTCATCGCGCCCTGCTCCATGCGCACCCTGGCGGCCGTGGCCCACGGCCTGGCCGACAACCTGCTCACGCGCGCGGCCGACGTCGCGCTCAAGGAGCGCCGCCGCCTGGTGCTGATGGTGCGCGAATCGCCGCTGCACCTGGTGCACCTGCGCAACATGGCCACGGTGACGGAAATGGGCGGCATCGTCTGCCCGCCCATGCCCGCGTTCTACCAGCGCCCCACCAGCGTGGGCGAGATCGTGGACCACAGCGTGGCGCGCGCGCTCGACCTGCTGGGCATCGAGAACGCGCTGGCCCCGCGCTGGCAAGGTCTCCCGCAAAACTCCTGATTCGATAGCTGCTCGCGCTTACCCAGAAAGCGCTAGAGGCCAATTTCATTCAAAAATGCACTACCGCGACCTGCGTGACTTCATGGCGCAACTGGAAGCGGCGGGCGAGCTGCGCCGCATCGCCGCGCCCGTCTCCCCGCACCTCGAAATGACCGCGCTGGCCGACCGCGTGCTGCGCGCGGGCGGCCCGGCGCTGCTGTTCGAGCAGCCCACGGGCCACACCATGCCAGTGCTCGCCAACCTGTTCGGCACACCCGCGCGCGTGGCGCGCGCGCTGGGCGTGGCCGGGCTGCCCGAGATCCGCGCCTTCGGCGAAGTGCTCGCCGCGCTGAAAGAACCCGAGCCGCCGCGCGGCATGAAAGACCTGTGGGGCAAACGCGACCTGCTCAAGACGCTGTGGAGCATGGCCCCCGCGCACGTGCGCCGCCCGCCGTGCCAGCAGGTGGTGTGGGAGGGCGATGCGGTGGACCTGGCGCGCCTGCCCATCCAGCACTGCTGGCCCGGCGACGTGGCGCCGCTCGTCACCTGGGGCCTCACCATCACGCGCGGGCCGTTGAAAAAGCGCCAGAACCTCGGCATCTACCGCCAGCAGTTGCTGTCGAAAAACCAGCTCATCATGCGCTGGCTCTCGCACCGCGGCGGCGCGCTGGACTTCGCCGACCACTGCCGCCTGCACCCCGGCCAGCCCTACCCGGTGGCCGTGGCCATCGGGGCCGACCCGGCCACGATCCTCGGCGCCGTCACGCCCGTGCCCGACACGCTGTCGGAATACCAGTTCGCCGGCCTGCTGCGCGGCGCGCGCACCGAGGTCGCGCCCGCGCTCGGCGTGCCGCTGCACGTGCCCGCCAGCGCCGAAATCGTGCTCGAAGGCCACATCCGCCCCGACGCCCGCCACGCCAGCGGCTGGCAGCACGCGCTCGAAGGCCCCTACGGCGACCACACCGGCTACTACAACGAGTGCGCCGAGTTCCCCGTGTTCACCGTGGACCGCGTCACGCTGCGCGAGGACGCGCTGTACCACAGCACCTACACCGGCAAGCCGCCCGACGAGCCCGCCATGCTCGGCCTGGCGCTGAACGAGCTGTTCGTGCCGCTGCTGCAGCGCGCCTTCCCCGAAATCCTCGACTTCTACCTGCCGCCCGAGGCGTGCAGCTATCGCATGGCCGTGGTGCGCATCCGCAAGGCCTACGCGGGCCACGCGCGGCGCGTGATGATGGGCGTGTGGAGCCACCTGCGCCAGTTCCTGTACACCAAGTTCATCGTGGTCGTGGACGAAGACGTGGACGCGCGCGATTGGAAGGAAGTCATCTGGGCGCTGACCACGCGCATGGACCCCAAGCGCGACACGCTGCTGATCGAGCACACCCCCATCGACTACCTCGACTTCGCCTCGCCCGTGGCGGGCCTGGGCAGCAAGATGGGGCTGGACGCCACCAACAAATGGCCTGGCGAAACCCAGCGCGAATGGGGGCGCCCGATGGCGATGGACGCCGAGGTCAGCGCGCGCATGAATGCGCTGGCGGATGCGCTGGGTTTGTAGTTTTTGCTATTAGGAAAATAGCTCCCAGCACTTGAGTGGTAAAGGTTCGAGGCCAAAGATATTGCGAACCTCCTTCATTTTTTCCTGCATGTGCCGATATGCACCGAGAAATACAGCACAAGGAGGGAATGATGGACATCACCAGCATGGTCAGCAACGCCAGAACGCAGCTGCGGCCCCAAGCGCCTGCCGTGCCCTTTACGGGCCGCTTGCCGTCGCAGCCGCCCGAGGGCGTCACCCTGTCCGAAGGATCGGCGGAAGCGATGGAGCAATCCATGCAGATCACCATGGAGGAAAGGATTGCGGCCAGGGCGAATGAGACCTTCGTGTACAGCCCGACCAAAATGAAAATGTCAGGCACCTATATCGTTGACATCAAAACCGGCGAAGCCATCCCCGATAGAAGAACATCTGATGGAATAGAAAAATTCAGGGCCTTCTTGAACCTGAACGGCGAGGGTGCCGAATACCGTGCTGCCAATGCGGCATGGCTTGATCTACAAAAGAAGATCGCCATGTACTATCCGGACATACCGCCAGGCTTTGGCTTTACCGTGACCGAAGACAAGAAAATCGCCATCACAAATGGAAAAAACGCACTCACCAATGATCAAAGAGCGGTTGTTGAATACCTTGCCAACCAGTCGAAGGCGCTGGTGGATAGCGCCGTAGCCTATGCGGGAGCCATGATAGATTTTGTCGCCCGAGACTACGTACAAGAATCAGGCGTCGGCAAATACCACCTTGATTTCAGCACCTTCAAAACAACCATAGACATGGGGCTGATATTCAATACCGATGAAATTGGGCGGCAACAATCGCGCGCAGGGCATGTCGGAACTGCCAAGAATCCGCTCACGATCCCCGGATTTCACTCCAATTTGTGGATGTATCAACTGCAAAGAAATGGCGAGGTGCGCTACAAGATAGAGGAAAGAGAAGAAAAATTTGGTTCATCCGAATAAAAAAGGGGCTTACGCCCCTTTTTTATGTTTTTCTTCTGATAACCAGGAATCACCTTTATGTATGCTCATAATTTATCAGGGTTTGACTGCAAATGTGGCCCAGTGTGACATATTGGACATTACTGCCACCGACTCCCACATCGGGTTCATTGGCAACTTCAATTCGGTACCAGCCGATGTTGACAGATGCGCTGTATGTGTTTATGTAGTGATTTTGCGTTACCTGGAAACACCTCAAATCTCGATCTTCGACCCCAGCTCCACCACCGCGTTGCTCGGCAGGTTCAGGAAGTCGGCCACGCCGCTGGCGTTGTGGTGCATCTGCGCGAACAGCTTTTCGCGCCACGGCGCCATGCCGCTGCCCACGCTGGGCGTGACTACGTCGCGCGAGAGGAAGTAGCTGGTCGTCATGCCATCGAGCTCGCAGCCGCGCCCGCGCATGAGGCCGAGCGCGCGCGGCAGGTCGGGGTCGTTCTTGAAGCCGTAGTTCACCGTCACCTGCCAGCAGTCGCTGCCCAGGGGCTCGATCTGCAGGCGCTTGTCCATGCCGATCCAGGGTACCTCGTGGTTGCGCACGGTGACGAACAGGTTCTGCGCGTGCAGCACCTTGTTGTGCTTGAGGTTGTGCAGCAGCGCGTTGGGCACGATGCCCGGCTCGCCCGTGAGGAACACGGCCGTGCCGTCCACACGCGTGGGCGGGCTGATCAGCACCGAGGCGAGGAAGTCGCGCAGGTCGATGGCCTCGGCGTGGCGCTTGTCGTGCAGCAGTTCGCGCCCGCGCTGCCAGGTCATCATCAGCAGGAACACGCTGGCGCCGATGAACAGCGGGAACCAGCCGCCCTGCAGCAGCTTGAGCAGGTTCGAGCTGAAGAAGGCCAGATCGACCAGGAAGAAGCAGCCCGTGGCCGCGATGCACAGCGGCAGCGGGTAGCGCCAGTTGTAGCGCACCACGAAGAAGGTCAGCGTGGTGGTGATGAGCATGTCCAGCGTCACCGCGATGCCGTAGGCCGCCGCCAGGTTGCTGCTGGAGCGGAACATGACCACGGCCAGCACGATGGCCACGAACAGGCTCCAGTTGACGAAGGGCATGTAGATCTGCCCGGCTTCCTTGACGTTGGTGTGCTCCACGCGCAGGCGCGGCAGATAGCCGAGCTGGATGACCTGCTTGGTCACGCTGTAGGCGCCGGTGATGAGCGCCTGCGAAGCGATCACGGCCGCCGCCGTGGCCAGCACCACCAGCGGCATCAGCGCCCATGCCGGGGCCAGCATGTAGAAGGGGTTCTTCACCGCCTCGGGGTTCTCCAGCAGCAGCGCGCCCTGGCCGAAGTAGTTGAGCGTGAGCGCCGGCATGGCGATGGAGAACCAGGCCACGCGGATGGGCCGCTTGCCGAAGTGGCCCATGTCGGCATACAGCGCCTCGCCACCGGTCACGCACAGCACCACGGCGCCCAGCAGCACGAAGGTGGTGCCCGGGTTGGCCAGCATGAAGCCCAGCGCGTAATGCGGGCTCAGCGCCCACAGGATCTCGGGGTGGCGCGTGATCTGCGCCACGCCCAGCGCCGCGATGGTGACGAACCACACGATCATCACCGGCCCGAAGAAGCGGCCGATGCTGCTGGCGCCGTGCTTCTGCACCATGAACAGGCCCAGCAGGATGACCAGCGTCAGCGGGATGATGGCGCCGTGCAGGCTGGGCGACATCACCTCCAGGCCCTCCACGGCGCCCAGCACCGTGATGGCCGGGGTGATGACCCCGTCGCCGTAGAACAGGCAGGTGCCGAAGATGCCCACCACCAGCAGGGCCCGGCGCAGCGCGGGCTTGTCCTTCACCGACTGCGAGGCCAGCGCCAGCATGGCGATCAGGCCGCCCTCGCCGTTGTTGTCGGCGCGCAGCACCAGCACGACGTACTTGAGCGAGACGATGAAGGTGAGCGTCCAGAAGAGGATCGACAGGATCCCGTAGACGTTGTCGGTGGTGAACGGCACGTGGCCCGAGCCGAACACTTCCTTGACGGTGTAGAGAACGCTGGTGCCGATGTCGCCGTAGACGACGCCAATGGCACCGAGGACGAGCGCTCCCAGCGGTGATTTGGTGCTTTGCACTGTCTGGGACCCGGCGGGGTTCCATGTGGTGTGGGAGCGCTATTGTGCGCTGGCCTCCCCGTGGCGCGCCGCCAGGCGCGTACGTATTGTTGCAACGCGACAACTCCCCGGCCCATGCAACCGGCGCGGCCCGTGCGCGGGCAGCCGCTCAGGGAGGGTCAGTACACCTCGGCCTCGGGGTCGGTGGCCTCCAGCTCGTAGCTGGCGGCCAGCATGGCCAGGCGCGCCACCACGCCGTACATGTAGAAGCGGTTGGGCGCGCTGGCGCCGGGGCGCGCGCCCGGCTGGGGCAGCTGGCCGCCGTGGGCGAAGGCCAGCGGCACGAAGGCCGCGCCCGGGGCGTTCAGGTTTTCCTCGTCGCCGCGCTCGGCGTGCACGCGGTAGAAACCGCCGACGACGTAGCGGTCCATCATGTACACCACCGGCTCGGCCACGGCCTCGTGCATGCGCTCCTGGGTGCGCACGCCTTCCTGGACGATGACCTCGCTCACCGTCTGGCCGTCCTTGATGACGGCCATCTTGTTGCGGCTCTTGCGATTAAGCTGCTCCAGCTCCTTGGCGTCGTGCACGGTCATGATGCCCATGCCGTAGGTGCCGTTGTCGGCCTTGACGACGGCGAAGGGCTTTTCGTTGATGCCGTATTCCTTGTATTTGCGCCGCACCTTGGCCAGCAGCGCGTCCACATGGGTCTGCAGGCCCTCCAGGCCCTGGCCCTCGGCGAAATCGACCGCGCCGCACTGGCTGAACAGCGGGTTGATGAGCCAGGGGTCGATGCCCAGCAGCTTGCCGAAGCGCTTGGCCACCTCCTCGTAGCTCTTGAAGTGGCGGCTCTTGCGGCGCACGCTCCAGCCCGCGTGCAGCGGCGGCAGCAGGTACTGCTCGTACAGCTCCTCCAGGATGCCGGGCGCGCCTGCCGACAGGTCGTTGTTCAGCAGGATGGTGCAGGGGTCGAACCCCTTGAGCCCCAGGCGGTGCTTGGTGCGCACCACGGGCTCGATGGTGATCTCCTCGCCCCCGGGCAGGGCCACGCGCGTGGGCTTCTTCACCTCGGGGCTGACGGAGCCGATGCGCACGTGCAGCCCGGCCATGTTGAAGATGCGCGCCAGCTGCGCCAGGTTGGCCAGGTAGAAGGTGTTGCGCGTGTGGTTCTCGGGAATGATGAGCAGGTTGCGCGCCTCGGGGCAGATCTTCTCGATCGCCGCCATGGCCGCCTGCACGGCCAGCGGCAGCATCTCGGGCGTGAGGTTGTTCCAGCCGCCGGGGAACAGGTTGGTGTCCACCGGCGCGAGCTTGAAGCCGGCGTTGCGGATGTCCACCGAGCTGTAGAACGGCGGCGTGTGCTCCATCCACTCCAGGCGGAACCAGCGCTCGATGGCAGGCATGGAGTCGAGGATGCGCTGCTCCAGCTCGTTGATCGGGCCCGTGAGCGCGGTGATGAGATGCGGAACCATAAATGCCCTGGTGTGAAGGTCAACCGGGGCATTTTAGGGATGCGCGGCGCGGCTTATGCGCCTCGCGGCATATGAAAATGCCGCCGGCCAGGCCTGCCGGGCCTCAGCGCTTCCAGAACGCCGGCGAGAGCATGGCCATGAAGCTCAGGATCTCCAGCCGCCCCAGCAGCATGGCGAAGGTGCACACCCAGATCTGGAAGTCGGTCAGCACCGCGTAGTTGGAGCTGGGGCCGACGGCGCCCAGCCCCGGCCCCATGCAGTGCACGCTGGCGAGCACGGCCGAGAAGGCGGTCAGCGGGTCGAGGTCGGTCAGCAGCAGCACCATGCTGAGCACGATCACCGTGGCGCCGTACACCAGCATGAAGGCCAGCACCGAGAAGATCATGCGGTTGTCCACCACGTGGCCGCCCAGCAGCACCGGCTGCACGGCGCGCGGGTGCACCAGGCGCGTCAGCTCGCGCCGCGCCTGCTTGATGAGGATGAGCATGCGCACCATCTTGATGCCGCCGCCCGTGGAGCCCGCGCTGGTGGCCACGCCCGACAGCAGCAGCATGAACACCGGCGCGAACACCGGCCACTGCAGGTAGTCCTGGGTGGCAAAGCCCGTGGTGGTGGCCACCGACACCACGTGGAACATGCCGTGGCGCAGCGCCTGCAGCGGCGCATACACGCCCTTGGCCCACAGCAGCAGCGCCACCAGCAGGCCGCCGCCGATCAGCGCCACCATGGTGGCGCGCATCTCGGGGTCGCGCCAGAAGCCGCGCCAGTGGCCCTTGCGCAGCGCGATGAAGTACAGCGCGAAGTTGCAGCTCGCGGCCAGCATGAACACCAGCGCGATGCCTTCGAGCAGCGGCGAGTCGAAGTAGGCGAAGCTGGCGTCGTGCGCCGACAGCCCGCCCAGGCTCACCGTGGTGAACATGTGCATGAGCGCGTCCATGAACGACATGCCGCCGGCCCAGAACGCCGCCGCGCAGGTGACGGAGAACACTGCGTACACGCCCCACAGGCCCTTGGCCGTCTCGGTCATGCGCGGGGTCAGCTTGGTGTCCTTGATCGGGCCGGCCGCCTCGGCCTTGAACAGCTGGGCGCCGCCCACGCCCAGCAGCGGCAGCACGGCCACGGCCAGGATCAGGATGCCCATGCCGCCGAGCCACTGCAGGAAGGTGCGCCACACGTTCACCGAGAGAGGCAGTGCATCGACCCCGCTGAGCACCGTGGAGCCGGTGGTGGTCAGGCCCGAGACGGCCTCGAAGTAGGCGTGCGTGAACGTCACCGGGTGGTTCACCCACTGCAGCGCCAGCCACAGCGGCAGCGCCGCGCACAGCGGCAGCAGCACCCACACCAGCGTGACCAGGATCACCCCGTGGCGCGGCTGCAGCTCGCGCTTGTGGCGCCGCAGCCCCCACCACAGGCCCGCGCCCCAGGCCAGCGTAACCAGCATGGCCAGCGGATAGGCCTGCCACACGCCGTCGGCCTGCCCCAGCGAGACGGCCAGCGGCAGCCCCATGGCCAGCGCGAACATGCACAGCAGCACGCCGAGCACGCGCAGAACGGGAAAGAGGTCGCTCATGGCCAGGCCGTACGGGTCAGAAGAAGGTGGCGCTGACGCGGAACAGCTTCTCCACCTCGCGCACCAGGCGCTTGTTCGGCAGGAAGAACACCACGTGGTCGTTGTGCTCGATCACCGTGTGGCTGCGCGGCAGGATGACCTCGGGCTCGCTCGCCTGCAGCGGCACGATGGCGCCCTCGGGCGGCGGCGGCGCCTCGGGGTCGGGCAGGCCGCGGATGATCAGGCCCATGTGCACAGCGGGCGGCAGCGGCAGGTCCTCCACCTGGCGCCCGACCACGCGCGAGCTCTTGCGGTCGCCGCGCGCCACGATCTCCAGCGCCTCGGCCACGCCGCGGCGCAGGCTGTGCACGGCCTGCACGTCGCCGCGGCGCACGTAGGCCAGCAGCTCGCCCAGCATGGCCTGCGCGGGTGACAGCGCGATGTCGATCTGCGTGCCGTGCATCAGGTCGGCGTAGGTGTGGCGGTTGATGAGCGCCAGCACGCGGCGCGCGCCCAGGCGCTTGGCCAGCAGGCAGGCCATGATGTTGTTCTCGTCGTCGTCGCCCAGCGCCAGGAAGAAGTCCACCTCCTCGATGCCCTCCTCGCTCAGCAGTTCCTCGTCCGAGGTCTCGCCCTGCAGCACCAGCACGCCTTCGGGCAGGGCCGAGGCCAGCGCCACGCAGCGCTGCGGGTCTTCCTCGACGATCTTCAGGTGAAAGCGCCCGGCCTGCTGCGCCAGCAGCCGCGCCAGGCGCTCGCTGACCTGGCCGCCGCCGGCCATCATGATGCGCCGCACCGGCCGCGCGGGCCGCCCCTCGGGGCGGTGCAGCGCCGCCAGCACCTGCGGAATGCGCGCGTGGCTGGCCAGGGCGAAGACTTCGTCGCCCGGTTCGATGCGCGTGCTGCCGTCGCAGGGCACGAAGCGGTCGGGCTCGTCGGCGAAGCGCCGGTAGATGGCCACCATGCGCACCGCCACGTCGGGCATCTGCTGGCGCAGCGCGCCGATCTGCAGGCCCACGGCCGGCGCGCCGGGGCGCGCGCGCACCGACACCAGGCTGGCGCGCCCGCCCGCGAACTCGCGCACCTGCAGCGCCTCGGGGTACTCCACCAGCTTGGCGATGTAGCGCACCAGCGAGTCCTCGGGGCACAGGATGTGGTCCACCGCGAAACCGTCGGGCGCCAGCAGCGCGCTGCCGTCCTCGAAGCTGGGCGAGCGCACGCGCGCGATGCGCGTGGGCACGTTGAACAGCATCTGCGCCACCTTGCAGCACACCAGGTTGGTCTCGTCCTGCGCGGCGCAGGCGATGAGCAGGTCGGTGTCGCGCGCGCCGGCCTCGGCCAGCACCGGGGGCTCCATGCCGTTGCCCACCACGCCGCGCAGGTCCAGGCGCGACTCCAGCTCACGCAGCCGCGCGGCGTCGGTGTCGATGACGGTGATGTCGTTGTGCTCCGACACCAGGCTGTCGGCCACGCTCTGGCCCACGCGGCCCGCACCCAGGATGATGATTTTCATGCCAAATCAGGCCCTAAGCCAATGCAGACAAGCGCTGGAAGCTATTAAACCAGGAGCACATCAGGTGCGAATTTCACCTTCACCCAGCACCACGTACTTGAGCGAGGTCAGCCCCTCGATGCCCACCGGCCCGCGCGCGTGGAACTTGTCGGTGCTGATGCCGATCTCGGCGCCCAGCCCGTACTCGAAGCCGTCGGCGAAGCGCGTGCTGGCGTTCACCATCACGCTGGCCGAGTCCACGTCGCGCAGGAACTGCTGCGCGTGCACGTGGCTGGTGGTGAGGATGGCGTCGGTGTGGTGGCTGCCGTAGCGGTTGATGTGGGCAATCGCCTCCTCCACGCCCGCCACCACCTTCACGCTGATGATGGGCGCCAGGTATTCCTCGCTCCAGTCCTGCGCGGTGGCGGGCACCAGCGCCGCACCGGGCACGGCGGCCAGCAGGGCCAGGGCCTCGGCGTCGCAGCGCATCTCCACGCCCTTGGCGGCGTACACGGTGCCGATGCGGGGCAGGAAGTCGGCCGCCACGCCGCGCGCCACCAGCAGGCCCTCACTGGCGTTGCAGGGGCTGTACTTCTGCGTCTTGGCGTTGTCGGCCACCGTCACCGCCATGGCGATGTCGCAGGGGTCATCCACGTAGGTGTGGCAGTTGCCGTCCAGGTGCTTGATGACGGGCACCTTGGCCTCGGCGCTGATGCGCTCGATCAGCCCCTTGCCGCCGCGCGGAATGATCACGTCGACGAACTGCGGCATGGCGATGAGCTGGCCCACGGCGGCGCGGTCGGTGGTCTCGACCAGTTGCACGCCATGCGCCGGCAGGCCAGCCTGGGCCAGCGCCTGCGCCACCAGCCGCGCCAGCGCCTTGTTCGACTCGATGGCCTCCGAGCCGCCGCGCAGGATACAGGCGTTGCCGCTCTTGATCGACAGGCTGGCGGCCTCGATGGTCACGTTCGGGCGGCTCTCGTAAATCATGCCGAACACACCGATGGGCACGCGCATCTGCCCCACGCGGATGCCGCTGGGCTGCTGCTTCATGCCCAGGATCTCGCCAATGATGTCGGGCATGGCCGCGAGCTGCTCGCAGCCCTGGGCGCAAGTCTCGATCACCTTCGGCGTGAGCTTGAGGCGGTCCACCATCGGCGCGTCCAGCCCGGCGGCCACGGCACGCTCCAGGTCGCGCGCGTTGTCGTGCTGCAGCGCCTGCACGTTGTCGCGCAGCAACTGCGCCAGCGCCCGCAGCGCTTTGTTTTTGATAGCTGCTGGCGCACGCGCCATAAGGGCTGAGGCCGTTTTTGCCTGGGAACCAAGGGTGTGGGTGTATTCAGCGATGTCGAGCGCGGTCATGCGCGCGATTCTGACGCAGTTCCCCTGTGCCTGCGCTGACATCCCCACGGCGCTACGCTCGGGCCCCATGTCCGCCGAACTCGCCCCCCACCAGCTCCAGACCCTGCAGGACGACCTGCACGCCCTGCGCGCGCAGCGCCTGGGCAACCACGCCTTCAGCACCCGCGCGCGCGCCCACACCGCCTTGCTGGCGGCGCTGCCGCCGCGCTACACCGAGGTGCTGCACGGCCTGCTCGACCGGCTGGAGGCCGGCGCCCTGTTCACCGAGGAAAGCTGCTCGTTCAGCCACCAGGACCTGGTGGACAGCCTGCAGCTGTGGCTGGACAAGGCGCGCGCCACGCTGGCGGCGGCCTGATCCAGCCCGCCCCGTTTTTGGGGAAAAACGGGCTCCAGCCCTTGCACAGCAAGCGTTTGAAGCTATGGATAAAAGAGCAACCCTACTGCGGCAGCTGCGCCAGGAACTGCGCCAGCGCCGCATTCACCGGCTGCGGGTGCGTGAGGTTGGCCGCGTGGCCCGCGCCGGGCACCACCACCATGCGCGCGTGCGGCAGGCCCTCGGCCATGGCCTGGGCGCGCTCCAGCGCGATGGCGTGGTCGGCGTCGCCGTGCAGCACCAGCGCGGGCGCGGCGATGCGGCCCAGTTCGCCGCTGATGTCGTCGCGCGTGGCCAGCGTGGTGAAGCACGCCAGCAGGTCGGCCGGCTGCATGCGCTGCCAGGCCGCGCGCCAGGCGGCGGCGCCCTCCCAGCCGTCGCCGAGGATGATGTGCTCGATGGTGCGCGCGCGCTCGTCCGACAGGCCGCGTTCCAGCCATTCCTGGACGATGGCCTGGTGGCCCGCCATCTTCTCGGCCTCCTCGGGCAGGGCCTGGGTGTCGATCAGCACCAGCGCGCGCACCGCCTGCGGGTGGCGCAGCGCCGCGCGCAGCGACAGGTAACCGCCCTGCGACATGCCCGCGAACACCGCGCGCCCGATGCCCAGGTGCGCCAGCAGCGCCACCACGTCGTCGGCCGAGTCGTAGTAGCTGAACGGCGCGCACGCGCCCGTGGCGGCCTGGCCGTGGCCGCGCTCGTCCCAGGTGATGCAGCGCCACGCGCCGCGCAGCGCCTGCACCTGCGGCGCGAACATGCTGCCGTCCATCAGCAGCCCGTGCGAGAAGACGATGGCCGGGCCGTCACCCCCGGTGTCCTCGTAGTACAGGCGCTGGCCGTTCACGTGCGCGTAAGGCATGGTGTCTCCTTGTCGTTGGTTGGAACGCGCCATGCTGGAATGCCCCCGGCGGCGGCGCAGCCACCTGGGAGACAGCGAGACAGCGGCGCGCTCATCAGCGCATGGCGAACGACTCGCGGTGCAGGCGCCAGGGGCGCGGCCCGCTGGCGTGCGCCGCGAGCAGCGCGCCCAGGCCCGGCGGGCCGCAGAACCAGATGTCCAGCGGGCCGGGCAGCGCTTCCAGGTCCTGCGGCCGCAGGCACTGGCCCAGGGCATCGCTGTGCACCGTCAGCGCCACGGGCGGCTGGGCCTGGCCGCACAGCGCGCGCAGGCGCGGCAGCAGCGGGTCGCGCGCCGCATCGCGGGTGCAGTAGTGCAGGTGCGCTGGCTGCAGGCCGCCGGCGGGCGGCACGGCGCCCGGCTGGCGGGCTTCCAGCAGCGCCAGGAAGGGCGTGACGCCCACGCCGCCGGCCACCCACACCTGCTGGCGCCCGGCCCGGCCCGCGCCGTCGAAGCGGCCGTAGGGGCCCTCGACGTCCACGCGCTGCCCGGCGCACAGGCGGGCATGCAGGGTGCGGGTGTAGTCGCCCAGCGGCTTGATGACCAGGCGCAGCAGCGGCTCACCTGCGTCGCCCCTGCCCAGCGCGCCGGGCGCGCTGGCGATGGTGAAGGGGTGGGCGCCCTCGCCACGGTCGAAGCGCACGAAGGCGAACTGCCCGGCGCGGTGCCCCGGCCAGCCCGGCGGCATGGCGCACACCACCTCCAGCGGTGCGCCGGGCGCATCGCCCAGGCGCTGCACCGCGGCGATGCGGGCCGTGTGCCGGCGCCGCGCGCCCGTCCAGCCCGCCAGCGACCACAGGGCGGCCACACAGCCCAGCGCCAGCAGGCCGCCCATGAGCGCCCCCAGCGGCAGCGCCCAGAAGCCGCGCGGCATCAGCGCCACGCTGTGGAAGGCCAGCGCCAGGTACAGCAGCGGCATGGCGCGGTGCGTGATGCGCCAGCGCCGGTACGCCACCAGGCGCTGCCACAGGGTCAGCACCACCAGCGCCAGCAGCAGGTAGAAGGCCCATTCGCCCAGGTCCTTGGCCAGGCCGCGGCTGTCGGCGAGCCAGGGCAGCACGACGTCGCGCGCCGGGTGGCCAGCGCGGCCCCAGAGGGCCTTGATGCCGCCGCCCGCCTCCTTGGCGCCCCAGTGGGCCAGGGCCGCCACGGCCGCGCCGATGCCCGCCCATTTGTGCAGGCGGTAGACCTGGTCCATGCCGCCCAGCGGCCCTTCCAGCCACGGCAGGCGCAGCGCCAGGACCATGACCAGGCCCATCAGGCCGATGCTCCACAGCCCGGTGAGATGGATGGCGTGCTGGCGCAGGCGCCACGCGCCGCCGGCGGCGCCCTGGGCGTCCACCAGCGGCCACAGGCCGAGATCCGGGGGCGCCACGGCCGCCCATGCCAGGGTGATGGCCAGCAGCCAGATGCCGAGTGCCGCTTTGGTGCGCATGGGGTCCTCTTTGGTGGGTGGTGTGGGTGGCGGCGGGCGGCTCAATCCCGCGTGCGGGTGTGTTCCACGGCCCCGCTGGCGGCGTTCACGTACAGCTTGACGCGCGCGCCCTGGGCGTTCTGCGCCTTCACCTTGTAGCGCCCGTGTTCGTGCTCGATCTCGCGGATGTTGCGGTAGCCCGCGGCCTCCACGCGGTCGTAGATCTCGCGCAGGGTGAGCTGCGGCGCGTTGGCGGGGGGCGGCGTCTGCGCCTGGGCCATGCCCAGCGTGAGGGCGGCGCCCGTGGCAAGCGCGAGGATGAAGTGGCGTGCGGTCTTGTGCATGATGGTTGCTCCTGTGCAGGGCCGGGCACCGTGCCTGGCCTGTGGCGAATTCTGGAAAAACCGCCCTGAACCGATGCTGAAGGCCGCGTTCATGCGGCGTTCAGCCGGGCAGGGGTATAAAAGCCCGCCATGCCCCTCCGTGATTCCCTCCGTTTGCGCCGCCTGGCCTGGCCGGTCCTGCTGGCCTGCGCCCTGGGCGCGGGCACGGTCCTGCACGCCGACGACGGCGGCCACGACCACGACCGCGCGCGCCAGGCGCTGGAGCAGGGACAGGTGCTGCCGCTGCGCACCGTGCTCGACCGCGTCGAGCGCGAGTACCAGGGCCAGGCGCTGAAGGTGGAGTTCGAGCACGACGATGGCCGCTTCATCTACGAAATCCGCCTGCTGCAGCGCGACGGGCGGCTGGCCAAGCTGAAGGTCGATGCGGTGAACGGCCAGGTGCTGAAGATCAAGCGCAAGGAGCCATAAGTGCGCATCCTTGTCGTGGAAGACGAACCCGTGCTGCGCACCCAGCTGGCGCAGGCCATCGCCGCCGCCGGCCACACGGTGGACAGCGCCGCCGACGGCGCCCAGGCGCACTACCTGGGCGAGGTCGAGGACTTCGACGCCGTGGTGCTCGACCTGGGCCTGCCCGTGCTCGACGGCCTGTCGGTGCTGCGGCGCTGGCGCATGGCGGGGCGCAACATGCCGGTGCTGATCCTCACCGCGCGCAGCGCCTGGCAGGAGAAGGTGGCAGGCATCGACGCCGGTGCCGACGACTACCTGGCCAAGCCCTTCCACATGGAGGAACTGCTGGCGCGCCTGCGCGCGCTGCTGCGCCGTGGGGGCGAGCACGCCAGCGCGCAGTGGCAATGCGGCGCCATCTGGCTCGACACGCGCCAGGCGCGCGTGCTCGCCCACGGCCAGCCGCTGGCGCTCACCAGCCACGAATTCAAGCTGCTGGCGCAGCTCATGCAGCGCAAGGGCGAGGTGCTGTCGCGCACCGAGCTGTCGGAGCACATCTACGCCGAGGGCAGCGACCGCGACTCCAACACCATCGAGGTTTTCGTGGGCCGCCTGCGCAAGAAGCTGCCGCCCGGCAGCATCGAAACCGTGCGCGGCCTGGGCTACCGGCTGGTGGACGCCAGCGCCGCCGCATGAACGCGGCGGCGCCCTCCCGCCCCGGCAGCGGCGGCTCGCTGCGCCTGCGCCTGCTGGCGGGCACGCTGGCCTGGATGCTGCTCACCGTCGCCCTGGCGGGCTGGGGGCTGCGCGCGCTGTTCCAGGAGCACATCACCCAGCAGCTGCAGGCGCAGCTGGTAATGCAGCTCGACCACCTCAGCGGCGCCGTGGACTGGGCCCCGCAAGCGCGCGTGCGCCTGGCCCCCATGGCGGCCGATGCGCGGCTGAACCAGCCCCTGTCGGGCCTGTACTGGCAGATCGACCGGCTGGGCGCACAGCCCCAGGCGGCGCTGGCGCGCTCGCGCTCGCTCTGGGACCAGACCCTGGCCCTGCCCCCGGCCCCGCGCGCCACGCCGGGCGACCAGGTGCTGGCGCTGCGCGATGCCCAGGGCCACGACCTGCTGGCCGTGGCGCGCACCCTGCAACTGCCCGACGACGACGCGCCGCCGCTGCGCCTGGCGGTGGCGGCCGACACGGCGCTGGTGGCCGAGCCCCTGCAGCGCTTCACCCGCATGCTGCTGCTGGCGCTGGGCATGCTGGCGCTGGGGCTGGCCGTGGCCGTGGCCGTGCAGCTGCAGCTCGCGCTGCGCCCGCTGCAGCAGCTGCGCGCACGCCTGGCAGATGTGCGCGGCGGCCAGGCGGCGCAGCTGGAGGGGCGCTTTCCGCAGGAGCTGCAGCCGCTGGTGAACGAGTTCAACCACGTGCTGGCGGAAAACGCCGACATGGTGCAGCGCGCCCGCACCCAGGCGGGCAACCTGGCGCATGCCGTGCACACGCCGCTGTCCATCCTGGCCAATGCCGCCGCGCAAGACGGCGGCCCGCTGGCGCAGCTGGTGGGCGAGCAGGTGGCCAGCGCGCGCCGCCAGGTGGACTGGCACCTGGCGCGCGCGCGCGCCGCCGCCGCCGTGCGCGCCACCGGGCTGCGCACGCCGGTGCTGGCGCCCGTGCAGGCGCTGCTGCGCACCATGGCGCGGCTGCACGAGGCGCGCGGGGTGTGCTTCACGCTGGCCGCCCAGGCGCACGACGGCGCCTTTCGCGGCGAGGCGCAGGACCTGTACGAACTGCTGGGCAACCTGATCGACAACGCCGGCAAATGGGCGCGTGCGCGCGTGGTGGTGGACGTGCGGCGCGAGGGCGCGCAACTGTGCTTCACCGTGGACGACGACGGCCCCGGCATTCCCGAGGCGCAGCGCGAACGCATGTTCCAGCGCGGCGTGCAGCTCGACGAACAGCGCCCCGGCGCCGGCCTGGGGCTGGACATCGTGCGCGCACTGGCCGAGACCTATGGCGGCAGCGTGCAGGCACTGGCCTCGCCCCTGGGCGGCGCGCGGCTGCGCCTGTGCCTGCCGGCCTGTGACTGAGATGAAACAACACCCCCCTGAGGCGCTTCGCGCCTTCCCCCCGCTCTCGCATGGCTGCGCCATGCGGGCAGGGGGACGCCACCAGCGCGGCGGGGCGGCCCTTGCGCGGTGGCCCGCGCATGGGCCGCGCCGGTTTCATGGGCTGCGGGTGGCGCGCAGCGCCATGGAAAACTGATAAGGCCTTGGCAGGCTGCCAAGGCAAGAATTCCATCAAAAACATAGCTACTCGCGCTGCGTGGGTATGGCCTGAAGCCTTTTTTCTTCATGTTTCGTCCATACAGGTGGCACTTGCACCGGGCACGCGGCACCGCCTGACTCAAGGCGTGCCCAAGGCCTGGTACAACGCCACGCAGTCGGCCAGCTGCTGCGCTTGGGCCTGGGCCAGCAGCAGGGCGGTTTGCGTCACCTGCTGCTGGGCTTGCACCAGTTGTACGTAGCTGGCCGCACCCAGGGCGTAGCGGCGCTGCACGGTGCGCGCCGAACCCTCGGCTGCCGAATCGGCTTCGCGCAGGGACTGCAGGGCCTGCGCGCCGTGGTCCAGGGCACCCAGGGCGTCGGCCACCTGGCGCAATGCCTGCAGCACCACACTCTGGTACTGGCCGCTGGCCGCTTGCAGCGCAGCCAGCGCCGCCGCCTCCTGGCCCTGCTGCGCCGGATTGAAAAACGGCTGCGCCAGTTGCCCGCCCAGCGCCCACACCGCCGCGCCCGCACCAAACAGAGCGCCACTGGTCAGGGCCTGGCTGCCCAGGTTGGCGCTCAGCTGCAGCTGCGGGTAGCGTCGTGCCACGGTGGCGCCGTGCTCGGCGTCGGCGGCGTGCAACAACGCCTCGCTGGCCTGGATGTCTGGCCGCTGGCGTACCAGCTGCGAGGGCACACGCAGCGGCAATTGCGCCGGCAGGGTGAAGTCGCCCAACGCGAAAGCATGCAGGGGCTGCATGCCGGGGGGCTGGCCTGCCAGCACGGCCAGCACGTGCTCGGCCTGCTGCATCTGCTGGCGCAGCGGAGGCAGGCTGGCACGGGTTTGTGCAGCCTGGGCCTGCAGTGCCAGGGCTTCGTCGGGCGTGGCCTGGCCCAGGCGCAAGCGCGCCTGGGCGATGTCCGCCTGGGCCTGCTGTTGCTGCGCGAGGGTGTGCGTGGCCTCAACCTGCGCCGCCCAGCGCGCCCGCGCGATGGCGGTGGCGGCAATCTGGCCGGCAAGGGCCTGCCGCGCGGCGGTCTGCTCGTGGCGGCGCCATTCGGTGCGCGCCGCGAGGGCCTGGAGCGTGTGCTGGCTGGCACCCGACAGGTCAAACAGGTAGCGCACCTGCAGGCCCGCGCTGTACAGGCTGAAACTGCGGCCCTCGCCACTTTGCCCCAGGGCAGCAGGGGAGGTGTGCTGGCGCTGCGCGCCGACGGTGGCGTCGAACTGGGGCTGCGCGGTGATGGCCGCTTGGGCGTTCTGCAGGGCCTCGGCCTGGCGCAGCGCCGCCTCGGCGGCGGCCAGCGTGGGGCTGGCGGCCTGGGCCTGGGCGATCAGTGCGCTCAGCGCTGGCGACTGCAGGCTTTCCCACCAGGGGCCGGGCAGTGCCAGTCCCGCGACGCGCGGGGGCGTAGCGGCCCGCTGACGCGGGCCGTCGCTCCAGGGTGCCGGAGCATCATCGGGTGCCACGGCGGCAGGAGGGGCCGCCTCCTGGCGGCTGCTGGCGCAGCCCGTCAGCCATGCCGCGAGCAGGCAGCCCAGGGCCATGGTGAGAATGCGGACATGGGCGCCCCCCAAAGGAAGCGAGACGGCGGGGGCAGGAGGACGCATGGTGAGACGTGGAAAGCGTGGGTTAAGCCAAAGGCCGGGCTTGGCCCGCCTCTTCGTGCGTGACCCCGTCGCGGATGTGGTACAGCCGCCGGAACGTCGGGATGATTTTTTCGTCGTGGGTGACGACGACGATGGCGGTGTGGTAAGTGCGCGCCATCTCGCCCAGGATGCGCATCACCGCGAGCGCGCGCTCCGAATCCAGTGGCGCCGTGGGCTCGTCGGCCAGGATCACGGGCGGGCGGTTGACCAGCCCCCTGGCGATGGCCACGCGTTGCTGCTCGCCGCCTGACAGCTGCGCGGGCATGGCGCGCGCGCGGTGCTGCACGTCCAGCGCACGCAGCAGCTCCAGCGCCCGCGCACGCGCCTGGCCGTTGGGCAGGCCGGCCAGCATGGGCAGCAGAGCGACGTTATCGGTCACGTCCAGGAACGGAATCAGGTACGGTGCCTGAAAGACGAAGCCGATTTTGTCGCGCCGCAACGCACGCAGATCACGCACCTGCCACCCGTTGTCGTAGATGGTCTGGCCGCCCAGCGTCATGCGGCCCGCAGTGGGGTCGGTGACGGCGCCCAGGCATTTGAGCAGCGAGCTCTTGCCCGAGCCCGAGGGCCCGATCAGGCCCACCACCTCGCCGGGGGCGACCTGCATGTTGACGTCCTTGAGCGCGAGCACCGCGGTATCGCCGCAGCCATAGCGCTTGGACAGGCCCTGTATGTGGATGCCGTGGTGCGGCTCTGTCATGGCCATCTCCTGTCACCCGCCGATGGCTTCGGCGGGGTCGATGCGCAGCGCCACGCGGATGGCAATGACGCTGGCCAGCGCGCACAGCGCCTGCACGGCGAAGAACCCGGCCAGCGAGTCCTGCGGCACCAGCAGCACGTATTTGGGAAAGAACGGCGCGGCGAACGTAGCGCTGACCTTCCCTACGGCAAAACCGATCAGGCCCAACGCCAGGGCCTGCTGCAGAATCATCGCGGCGATGGTCCGGTTCTTGGTGCCGATGAGCTTGAGCACCGCGATCTCGCGGATCTTGTCCATGGTCAGCGAGTAGATGATGAAGGCAACGATGGCCGCGCTCACCAGCGCCAGGATGGCCAGGAACATGCCGATCTGGCGCGCCGAAGTGGCGATGAGCTTGCTGACCAGGATTTCTTGCATCTGCGCCCGCGTGTAGACGCCCAGGCGCACATAGCGGCGAACCGTGTCGGCGACGGCCTGCGCATCGGCGCCGGGCGCCAGGCGCAGCAGCACCGCGTTCACGGTGCTGCTGCTGGTTTGCGAGGCATCGATCGCTTCGCGCAGGCCAGGCACTCCGGGACGATTGAACGCCGGGTTGGCCGCCGTGCGCTGGCGCTGGCGGTGGATGGCATCGTTGTCCTTGAGGAACTGCGCCTGCTGGGCGTCCTTCAGCGGGATGAACACCATGGGGTCGCCGCTGGAAGACACCATGCGCCGCGTCAGGCCGACCACGGTGTACTGGTTGCGCCGGATCGTCAGCCGCTCGCCCAGCGCAACGCCCGAGGCCATGTCGGCCACGGCCTCGTAGTGGCCGCGGGTGATGTGCCGCCCGGCGACCAGCGCGGGGGGATGGCCAGGCGCGCCCCAGCCGGCGCCTGGGGTGATGCCCACCACCATGGCGCGCACGTCCTTCTGCACCGGCGTGTCGCGGCGCACCTGCATGGTGAAGTAGGTCACGTTGGCCGCTTCGGCCACGCCCTCGATGCCGCGCAGCGTGCGGTAGGCGTCGTCGCTCAGGCTGGAGGATTCAGCGTACGGCCCCTGCGTATGCTGCTGCACCACCCACAGGTCGGCGCCGCTGTTGTCCAGCAAGGCCTGGCCGTCGTCAACCATGCCCCGGTACACCCCCGCCATGACCAGCGTGACGCCGATGAGCAGCCCCAGGCCCACCCCCGTGAAGACAAACTTGCCCCAGCTGTGCAGGATGTCGCGGCCCGCGAGGGAAATCATGGCGTGGCCTTGGCCAGTTGGGGCTCCACGCGCACGCGGCTGCGCGGGGTCAGTGCTTTTTCGCTGTAAACGATGATGCGGGCGCCCTCCTCCAGACCCTGCAGTACCTGCACGTTGCCATTCAGGTCAGCGCGTCCCGTGGTGACCGGGGTGAAGTCCAGGCCACCCGGGCCATAGCGCCATACCCCCCGCTGCGCACCAAGCCGCTGGAGGGCGGCATTGGGCACCACTGGCGTAGCCGGCAGCGCAGGCAGGTCGACCGTGACCTCGGCCACCTCACCCAACGGTGGCAAAGGCGTGGGCAGTTGCGTGAAAACCACCTTGGCCAGCGTTTCCTCCGTCACGGCGTCCGCCTTGGGCTCCACGCGCAGCACCCGCCCGGGCAACGGTGCACCGGGGTGCGAGCGCAGATGCACTTGCGCCGGCAGGCCCGCGGCAAGGCCCGCGGCGCTGGCCTGGTCGATGCGCAGATGGACCCACAGGCTGTGCGGCGCCACTACTTCCAGAACAGCCTGGCCTGCCAGCACGGTGCTGCCAGGCTCCGCGTCGCGCAAGGTCACCACGCCGTCCGCCGGTGCCAGCAGGCGCAGGTGGCTGCGCTGGCTGCGCAGGGCAGCCGTATCCGCCTGCACCCGGGCGGCCTCCTCGCGCACGGCAGCCAGGGCGGCATCGGCCACGGCCAGCTCCTGGCGCTTGAGCAGCACGGTCTCTTCGCTGGTCGAGCGCGCGGCCTCCAGTTGGGTGTAGCGCTGCGCCTGGGCTGCAGCGAATGCCTGGCGGGCGCTGGCCTCGCGCACGGCCGCGTCGGCGCGTTTGCGCGCCGCTTCCTGGGCGCGGATGCGTTCGTCCAGATCCACAGGGTCCATCGAACCCAGGGTCTGGCCTGCGCGCACGGCGTCACCCACGTCCACGGCCAGGTGTTGTAGCCGCCCTGCTGCGGTGGGGCCGATGCGGTATGTCTGCCGCGCCTCCACGGTGCCGATGCCGAACAGCGCGGGCCGCAGCACCTGGCCGCGTACCTCGGCTTCGGTGACGGCCACGGGAGCCAGGGGCCCCGAGCGCAGGGCCACATAGCCCAGCAGCGCGGCCAGGGGCAGCAGCAGGGCTGCCAGCGCCAATGTGCGCCGTTGCAGGGCTGGAAATTTCATGGTGCATCTCCTGCCGGAACCGCAGTAACGGCGCGTCGGTACAACGCGAATACCTGCGCCGCCTGCCGGCGCATGTGCAGGACGTCGCCAGCCAGCATCGATTGCATGACAAGGCCCTGGATGGAGCCAATGAAGAGCGTGACGGCGGTAGCGCAGTCCAGGGTGCCAGAGACCTGGCCCTGGGCCTGGCCTTCGGCCAGCCATTGCTGCAGGCGTGCGCCGTAGTGGCCCAGCAGCGTTTGCACCACGCGCTTGGGGGCGGTCATTTCACTGCGCTGCAGTTCACCGAACAGCATGCGCGGTACGCCAGGATGCTCCACCACGAAGTCTACGTGCGCGAGGAACACGGCCTCCAGCGCCGCCAACGCCCCCCCAAGGGCCTGGGCGGCTTGCGCGGCCTCGTCCACCCGGCCGAGCAGGCGCTCGGCGACCCAGACCATGACGGCCTCGAGGATCGCCTCCTTGGTAGGGAAATGCTTGAACAAAGCACCTTGTGTCACGCCCATGTGCTGGGCAATGGCCGTGGTGGTGATTTCGCTCGGAGGCGTCTGCGCAGCCAGTTGGATGACCGCCTCGACCGTCGCAGCCCGGCGCGCTTCGGCCGACAGGTATTTGGCAGGTGAGTTCATGGCACGAAAGATAGTAACTTATTACTATCTTGTCAATGCCGCGGCAGTCCCATGGGTGCCCATCAAGAAGGCGCTGGCACAATCGGTCGCTTTGCAGCTTTCCGCCGACCGCCCATGTTCACAGGCATCGTCCAAGCCACGGCCACCATCGCCGCCATCCACGACCGCGCGGGCCTGCGCACCTTCACGCTCGACTTTCCCGAGGGCTTCTGCCATCAGCTCGCCATCGGCGCCAGCGTGGCGACGGACGGCGTGTGCCTGACGGTGACCGAGATCCTCTCGCCCACGCAGGCCTGCTTCGACGTGATGCTGCAAAGCCTCAACATCACCACGCTGGGCAACTACCGTGAGGGTGGCCGCGTGAACGTGGAGCGCGCCGCCAAGGACGGCGCCGAGATCGGCGGCCACCCGCTGTCGGGCCACGTGGATTTCACCGGCACGCTCGTGGAGCGCCGCGAACTGGAGAACAACCTCGTCTGGCGCGTGGCCGTGCCCGAAGCGTTCCGCCGCTACGTGTTCGCCAAGGGCTACATCGCCCTGCACGGCGCCAGCCTCACCGTGGCCGAGGTGAACCGCGCCGAGGGCTGGTTCGAGGTCTGGCTCATTCCCGAGACGCGCCGCGCCACGGTGTTCGAGGACATGCCGGTGGGCGGCTGCCTGAACATCGAGATCGAGCGCAGCACGCAGGTGGTGGTGGACACGGTGCGCGAGGCCGTGCAGGAAAGCCTGGGCCGCCTGGCCCCGGTGCTCGAAGCCTTGCTGCAGGAAAAAGGCCTGTCGCTGGACGACTACCTGCCGCGCCCGCAACTGCCCCGATGAACGCCCTGCCCCGCCCCCTGGCGGCGGCGGACCTGCCCGGCCTGCTGGCGGTGCAGCAGGCATGCTACGGCGCGGCGTTCGCCGAAAGCGCAGACGTCTTCGCGCGCCGCCTGGCCAGCCCGGCGCAGTGCTCGCTGGTGATCGCGCAGGCGGGCGAGGTCGTGGCCTACCTGGCGGCGTACCGCTCCTGCCTGGGCAAGGTCACGCCGCTGCACGGCGATTTCGCGGCCTGCGCGGCCCCCGACACGCTGTACCTGCACGACATGGCCGTGCTGCCCCGCTGTGCCGGCCAGGGCCTGGCCCGCGCGCTGTTGATGCCCCTGTGGGCGCGCGCCCGGGCCGAGGGCCTGCGCCACAGCGCGCTGGTGTCCGTGCAGGGCTCGCAAGGCTACTGGGAGCGCCAGGGCTACGTCCCGCGGGCCGTGCCCGATGCGCGCCAGCGCCAGCACCTGGCCAGCTATGGCGAAGGCGCGGTCTACATGGCGCGCGCGCTGGCGGCGCCATAGCGCGCCATTCAAAGCAAAAAACGGCTCCAGCCCTTACCCAGCAAGCGCCAGCAGCTCTCTTTTCAAGAGCATCTATCCGGCTTCAGGCCGAAACCCCCACGGGCCTTGCCGCACGCGCCGCCACGCCGGCGCCCACGAGCCCCGCCGAGGCCACGCCCAGCACCAGCGCCAGGGCCGAGCCGTAGAAGATGGCGGCGGTCTGCCCCCGGTCGAGCAGCGCGCCGAACAGCGGCGCCGCCACGGCAAAGCCCAGGTCCAGCCCCGAGTAGACCGTGCCGTACACGCGCCCCGTGGCGCCCGGTGGCGCAGCGCGCTTGATGAGCATGTCGCGCGACGGGCCGGCGATGCCGATGCCCGTGCCGGCCAGGGCCACCAGCGCCAGGGCCGCCGCGCCCGGCAGCCAGCCCAGGGCCACCAGCAGCAGCAGCGCCGCCGAGGCCAGCAGGCAGGCGCTGATGGTCTTCTCCAGCCGCGCCACGCGCCCCACGATGAAGCCGCCCACCACCATGCCGGCGGCGCTGCACAGCATGTAGCCCGTGACCACCATGGCCGTCAGCGACAGCGGCATGGCGTACATCTGCTGCAGCGCCGGGCTGGCAAAGCTCTGGATCGCGCTCAGCGAGCAGGTGCTCCAGAAGAAGAAGGAAAAGCACAGCCACACCGACGGCAGCTTGAGAAAGGCCAGCGGATGCTCGGGCACCGTGGCGGGCGCGGCCTTGCCGCCCGGCCCGGCAGCCGCGCCCTGGCGGTCGTCGAGCGCGTCGCGGTGCCACACCATGGTGGCCAGGACCAGCAGGGCCAGGGCCGCGCCGCTCAGGCAGGCCACGCGCCACGAGCCCGTGGCCGTGGCAATGCCCGCCATGAACACCGGCGCCGTGGCCCAGCCCAGGTTGCCGGAGATGCCGTGCACCGCGAAGCCGTGGCCCAGGCGCTGCGGCGACACGCGCTTGTTCAGGATGGTGAAGTCCACCGGGTGGAACGGCGCGTTGCCCAGCCCCGCCAGCACCGCCGCCAGCACCAGCCCGGGGTAGCCGCTGGCGCTGCCCGCGACCAGGCCCGAGGCCACGAAGCTGCCCAGCGCGCCGAACAGCACCGGGCGCGCGCCCACCCGGTCCACCAGAAAGCCCGCCAGCGCCTGGCCCACGCCGGAGACCACGAAGAACACCGAGAGCAGCAGCCCCAGTTGCGAGTAGCTGTAGCCGAACTCCGCGATCAGGAACGGGAACAGCGGCGGCAGCAGCATGTGGAAGAAATGCGAGGAGCCGTGCGCCAGGCCGATGAGGCCGATGGTGCGCGCGTCCTGGCGCAAGGCAGGCAGGGGAGCGGATATCGTCATGGCAGCGATGGTAGGCATGGACGGCTGCGGCCGGTTAGCGACAGCCTGCCAATTAATATCGCAAACATGCCAAACCATGCACCGCCCCGCGCGCCGTCGGGCGCCAGCGTCCCGCCGGTGGACGCGCTCACGCCCCACCTGTTCGAGCCCACCGCGCGCCGCCCGCTGCGCGCCAAGGCGCGCTACCTGCCGGCGGACACGCACGTGCTGCCCCACAGCCACGCCTGGGCGCAGGTGGCGCTGTCCACCGAGGGCGTGGTGCGGCTCACCGCCGCGCGCGGCACGTACATCGTGCCGCCCTCGCGCGCGCTGTGGATTCCGCCCGGGGTGGAGCATGCGGTGACCATGGTGGACGCGGCGCACCTGCACACGCTGTACCTCTACCAGCCGCGCGGGCGCAGCGGGCCGGGCGGCACCGGCGCGCCCGGCCCAGCCTGGCAGCAGTGCCGGGTGCTGGAGGTGTCGGCGCTGCTGCACGCGCTGGTGCGCGCCCTCGACACCACGCCCGACAGCGCCGGCCCGCCCGCGCCCGAGGCACTGCGGCGCGAGCGCCACATCAGCGCCCTGGTGCTCGACGAACTGCGCCGCGCCCGCGCCGTGCCCCTGGGCGTGGCGCTGCCGCGCGACAAGCGCCTGCGCCAGTTGTGCGAGGCAGTGCTGGACGACCCCACGCGCCACGCCACGCTGCAAGGCTGGGCGCAGGACTCGGGCGCCAGCCCGCGCACCGTGGCCCGGCTGTTCCGCCAGGAGCTGGGCAGCAGCTTCACCCAATGGCGCCAGCAGGTGGTGCTGGCCAAGGCCGTGGCCCTGGCGGCGGCGCGCACGCCCATGGGCCAGATCGCAGCCGAGCTGGGCTACAACCCCAGCGCCTTCAGCGCCATGGTGCGCCGCACGGTGGGCGTGCCGCCGGGGCGCTTCCTGGGGCAGCAGCCGGTGGAGGCGGTGGTGGATGCATCGCCCTGAAACCATCGGTTCTTTTGGCTTCTGACGCTGATGTGGCAAGCGCTGAAAGCTATTCATTTGATAGCACGCACTCAGGACCATGACCGTGCCACCGTTTTCCCGCACACTGGCGCCATGAGCACCACCGCCCCCGCCATCCACAGCTACCAGCCCCGCCAGGGCCACGGCCTGCCGCACGATCCGTTCAACGCCATCGTGGGGCCGCGCCCCATCGGCTGGATCTCCACCTGCGACGCGCAGGGCGCGGCCAACCTGGCGCCCTACAGTTTCTTCAACGCCTTCAACTACGTGCCCCCCATCGTGGGCTTCGCCAGCATCGGCTACAAGGACACGGTGCGCAACGTGCAGGCCACGGGCGAGTTCGTGTGGAACCTGGCCACGCGCGACCTGGCCGAGGCCATGAACACCACCTGCGCCGCCGTGCCGCCCGAGGTGGACGAGTTCGTCCTGGCCGGCCTCACGCCGCAGGCCTCCACGCTGGTGCGCCCGCCGCGCGTGGCCGAGAGCCCCGTCACCTTCGAGTGCCGCTGCACGCAGGTGCAGCAACTGCATGGCGCGGACGGCGCGGCGGTGGACACCTGGCTGGTGCTGGGCGAGGTGGTGGCGGTGCACATCGACCAGGCGCTGCTCAGGGACGGCATCTACGACACCGCCAGCGCCGGCCACATCCTGCGCGCGGGCGGGCCGGCGGACTATTTCACGCTCGGGCCGGAGCAGCTCTTCAGGATGCATCGGCCCCGGTGACGCCGGGGCCGCACAGGCCGGCCTGCGGGGCACGGGCCCATTGCTCCACCCAGGCCCACACCTGCTGCACGCCGTCGCTGCCGTCCGGGCGCTGCAGGCCGTGGTCGGCGCCGCCGATGCGGCGTGCGCAGTACGGCACGGTGCGCAGCGCGGCCATGCGCGCGAATTGCGCGTAGGCGGCGGAGGGCACCAGGGCATCGTCGCCGCCCCACACTTGCAGCAGCGGCCAGGGGCTCCGCACCAGCGGCAGCGCGAGCGGCCAGGTCCACAGGTCGCGCCAGTAGCCCAGGCTGCGGCCCTGCACCACGGCGCCGTCGGCCCGGCGGCCGGCCTGGATGCGGCCCAGCGCCGCCCAGTCGTCCCGCGCGCCCAGGCGCTCGGCCTGCAGGGCGCCGGCCTGCTGCGGATCCAGCCCGCTGGCGCCGATCAGCACCAGGCCGGCGAGCTGCGGCACCTCGGGCGCCAGCGCGGGCAGCAGCTCGGCGCCTTCGGAGATGCCCACCAGCAACTGCGGCACGGGCGGCTCGCCCTGGCGCCGCAGCGCGTCGGCCCGCAGCGCGGCGCGGGCGTGCGCCAGCCAGGCGGACAGGCGGTCCTGCTGCACGAAGCCACGTGCGCAATCGCCGGGCGCGGTGCGTGCCTGCGGGTCCACGCCGGGCTTGTGCAGCACCAGCACCTGGGCGTGCAGCAACCCGGCGAAGTAGCGCCCGGCAAACGCCCCCATGCCGGCACAGCCGGACCCGGGCACGACCACGACGCGGTAGCGCAGCGGCGCCACGCGCGCGCCGCGCTCCAGCGCCAGCAATGTGGCGCCATCGCGGCCGGGTAGCACTTGGGTGCGGAAGCCCGAAGGCGCAGGCCACTCAGGCGCACCGGGCGACTGCGCGCAGCCCCCGAGTGCCAGGAGCGCGCCCAGCAAAAAGGCCAGCCTGGGGCTGGCCTTGCGCTGGGGCGGCGCGGCGGGGGGCATCACTTCAGGATCAGCACCTGCTCCGGCTGCTGCGGCGCCATCGGCTGGCCCGCCGGGTAGGGCATGGGCGGCTGGCCCGGACGCACGCCGCGCGCCAGGTTGGGGTCGGAGTAGCCCAGTTGCATGGTCAGCTGCTGGTACACGTCCTGCGCCAGCGAGAGCGAGGTCTCGCGCATCACCTTGGCCCGGTTGGGTGGAGCGATGTCGCCGCGGTTGGACAGGATCTTGGTGTCGTTGCCCGCGCCCTGCGCGGAGAAGGCGGCCTTGACCTCGTAGGTCTTGGTGTTGATGAGCGAGAAGTCGGCCAGCAGTTGCAGGCCGTACTGGCGCGTGGCGCTGGTGGTGCCCTGCAGGGGCGAGAGCGCATCGGTGAAGTCGATGGAGCTGACGGAGCCGAACAGCACGTAGTCGGCGCCGTTGAACTCGCCCTTCTTGATGCGCGCGATCACGTCGGTCACCTGCGGCTGGGCGCGCGGCGTCTGCATCTTGCCGGTCTGCACCTGGTTCAGCACCTGCTCGGCCTTGCTGGGCTGCGGGGCGCCGGCGTCGAACGCCTTGCCCTGCACCAGCTTGAAGTAGGTGCCCTGCAGGAGGGCGCCCTTGATGTCGTTGGTGTAGCCCGCCAGGTCGCGCTGCTCGATGTAGCTGTAGCGCCCGGCCACGTAGGTGCCGCTGGCCTGCGCCGAGGCCTGCATGGACTGCTGGCCCGCGCCGCCGTACATGCCGTGGCTGTGGCTGCCCTGCGCGCTCATCTGGCTGCTTTGCTGGTAGGTGCCGGCGACGAAATACTCCGACACCTGCTGCGCGTACGCCAGGTTGGTGACGGCGATGCGCGGCGCGGCGCCGGGCTGCTGCGCCTGCGCGGCCACGCCCCAGGTCAGGGCCGTGCCGGCCAGCAGGGCGCAGGCGGCGCCCAGGGTGGTTCTGCGTTGCATGGAATGCTCCTGGTTCAGCGCTTACTTGTTTTGCGGATTTCCTTTTCGTCCTGCCATTCGATGGTGCCTTCCTCCACGTCGAACAGCTTGAGCGTGAACTTGTAGAACACGTCCTTGGTGGAGGCGCTTTGCTTGACGATGCTGGTCAGCTCGCCTTCGAGCTGGTACTTGGCCGCCGTCATCTGGCCGACCTTGGCGGTGGAGTTCTGCTTGTACAGGCCGCTCTGGTTCTGGCGCTGCAGCTCGTCCACGCCCTGCTGCATTTCGTTGATGGAGCGGGTGAAGCGCACCTTGCCCGACTTGACCAGCGCGGTCTGGATGGAGTTCATCACGTTGGTGGTGTCGATGTACTCGCTGGTCTTGTTCTTCACGGTGGAGATGGTCACCGTGGGACGGCCCTGGAAGATGCCGGTTTCGAGCAGGCTGCCGGTCATCTTCTCGGCGATCATCTGCAGGTCGCTGGAGCCGAATTCGTTGGTGACCAGCTCGACGCCCTTGGCGTCGCCGTAGTTGACCTGGCGGTCGAAGCGGATCACGGGGGAGGACAGGTTCTGGCAGGCGCTCAGGGCCAGGGTGCTGGCGGCAAGCGCCAGGGCGAAGGCGCGGCGCCGGGTGGTTTGCTGCATGTTGGCTTTCTCCTTTGCTGTGCGCTGCGTCAGCGCGATTCCACGTTCATTTCCAGGCGCAGATCGGCGGCGGCGCTGGTCGGCGCCACGCTCTTGACAGTCTGCATCCCCAGGCCCAGCACGCCGAGCTGCTTCCACGACTCGCCGTCGCCGACCTGGTTGCCCACGCTGTCGAGCCAGCGGAAGCGGTAGTACACCGTGCGGTCGCTGCGGCCGGTGTTGGACAGGTCGGCCTGCACGGTCAGGATGTCGTTCTTGCGCACGAGGCGCATCTCGCGCACGGCAATGCCGTTGGCCTCGCCGCGCAGCGCCACCTTGGCGGCGACGGCGGGCGGCGTGGCGGGGTCGTGCTGCTGCGCCATGGCGGGCGCGGCCGCAAGGCTCGCCGCCAGGACGCTTGCCGCCAAGGAGGTACGAAGAAGGTTCATGGATGGGACTCCCGGTTCTGGAAACAATGCGTCAGTTCGCAGCCGCCGCCTTGGCGGCGCGCTTGCGCGGTGCGGGCTTGGTGGCGGGCGCGGGCGCTGCGGCAGGGGCCGGGACCGCGGCGGGCGCGGGGGCCAGCTTGCCCATCACCGCCACCTGGCCGACGAGCACGCGCTCGCCATAGAAGCGCAGCGGCACCAGCGCGTACTGGCCGTCGATGGTGACGGTGCCTTCGAGCGGGCGGCCATCGATGGCCAGCTGGTGCTCGCCCGGCGGCAGGTAGCCGCGCGCCACGTAGACGCGGCCGGGCAGCATGCGCCACATGCGGTCGTCGGCCTGCTCGGTGGCCACCGAGGCCACGGCGCCGACCAGGGCGCCGAACAGCCCGGCGTTCTTCTGCAACTGGTCCTGCACCACGCCCTTGGCCACGGCGCGCGTCATGCCGCGCAGCATCACGCCGGACATTTCGTCCTTGAGCACGCGTCGCGCCATCACGTTCACGTCGACCACGCGCTCGAGCTTCAAGTCCTGCCCGGCGGCGGACACCTGGGCCAGCAGCGGGTCGTTGGAGGGCTCGATCACCGGGTACGAGATGCTCGCCGTCACCATGCCGCGCCCCGTGGGCACGGGCAGCGTGAAGGCCTGGGACTTGCGCGCCGGGGCATCGCCCGCCTCGACGAGGAAGAGCACGTCGGTCATGCGCTGGCGGCGCTTCCAGGTGAAGCTGGCGCGCTTGTCCAGGCCGCGCAGCCCCTCTTCGAGCACCGCCGTTTCCGGCTTGAGTTCGATGGCCTTGCGGTAGCCCGGCGCGGCCAGGCCCGGCTCGTTCATGACCTCGTACAGGTAGCCCGAGAGGTAGTGGCTCAGCGCGTTCTGGTAGCCGTTCTTCAGCGCCAGCACCTCGGGGTCGTTCAGGGTCTCGACGGGGTAGCCGTCCAGTTCCTTGCCGCCCTTGGTGGCGCCCTTGGACTGCGCCTCTTCCTCAGCGGCGGCCATTTCCTTGGCGCGGAATTCGGCGATCACGGCCTCGCGCTCGTGCGTGCGCTTGATGTCCACGCGCGCGCTCTCCAGGTCGCCCAGGGCCACGCGGTTCAGCGCCAAGCGGGTGGTGAGGAACACCTTCTCGTAGTCCTGGCCCTCGTAGCTCTTGAAGCGTTCGCTGATCAGGGCGGCGCCCATGGTGCCCATGAGCTGGCCGGGGTTGAGCTTGGCGGTTTCCTCCCACTCCTTGACGCGGGCATCGGCCACCATGAACGACTGGACGCTGTCCTCGTAGCGGTTGTCCAGGCGCAGCAGTTCGCCGCGCTCCAGGTTGTAGAGCAGCGCCTTCTTGTCGTCGTCCGACTTGGCCGACGCGTCCAGGCGCGCCAGGGCGGCGGGAATGCCTTCCGAGCGACTGGAAGTCTGGACTTCCGTGGCCAACTGGTCATGGCTTTGCATGGTGGCGCAGCCGGCGAGCGATGCGCTCAGCGCCAGTGCGCCCCACAGGCGGGTGCGCGACATGGTTTTTGGATGCATGGATTCTCCTTGCGGGTAATACGACGGCGAATAGGGACGGCGGCCCGACGCACTCCCACACCCGGTCCGCCGCGTGCAGCGCAGCCACGGCAAGGCGCGTTTCTCACCAGGAAAGAAACCGGCTCTTTCATGCATCCCCTCTCCGATGCGATGAATGAATCCGGCGATAGCGTCCCGTTTCGATTGGTTTTATGGTCTGTGACGGCCGGTTTGAAAAACCGGGCGTTACTGTAGCAAACCCTTTCTCACGAACCGTGTGAAATTTGTCTACACCCGTAACGGCAGGCGATAAACCCACACCATGCGCCCGCCCTCGCGCACCGGCCGCTGCGCCTGCGGCGCCACGCCGGGCAGGGGAAACTCCAGGCTCACCAGCCAGCTGCCCGGCGCCATTTCGCCGGCCTTGACCAGGGCGCGGGTCATGCTCTCGGGCCGCTGGAACAGGTAGACCAGCTGGTAGCCGCTCCAGTCGGCGAGCCAGATGTCGCCCTGGCGCACGCGCGCCCAGGGGCTGCGCAGCGCGCACAGCCAGCGCAGGGGCCAGCTGCGCTCCAGCCCGTCGAGCCGGGCCTGCGGATAGGCCTGGCGCAGCGCGCGCAGCCCGTCGCCCAGGCCGCACCCGGCATCGAGCACGCGCGCGCCGGGCGGCAGCGGCGCCAGCGCTTCCAGCCCCTGCAGCGCGCCCGCAGGCGTGGGGAACAGGGGCGCATCGCGCCAGGCGTTGAGCGGGTACACCGCGAGCAGCAGGGCCAGCGGAATCAGCCAGGCCCAGGCGGGCAGCGCGGCGGCCCCCGCCAGCGCCAGCGACAGCGGAAAGCCCAGTGCGATCAGCACCCGGCGCCACCAGCGCGCGCCCCAGAGGCTGGCCAGGGTGCCCAGCGCGCAGCCCGCCAGCAGGGCCGCCAGCGCGCCCGCGCGCGGCAGCAGCAGCGCGTGCAGCGCCCAGGCGCCGGCCCAGGCGATGAGTGCGGGCGCGGGCCAGGGCAGGCGCATGGGCCGTGGCGAAGCGTCAGTCAGAACGTGTGAATGAATCCGGCGTGGCCGAGCGGCGCGCCAAAACGCGGCCCCTCAAGGCGCAAAGCGCAGCCATAGCGCGGGCTATGGCGAGCATTTGCAACGCAGAGGGGGCGTGTTTTGGCGTGATGAGCGGGCATGTCGTTCACACGTTCTCAGCGCGCAGGCGCTCGATCAGGCCGTTGAGCGCATCGAGCGAGCCGAACTGGATGGCCAGCTCGCCCATTTCCTCGGTGCGCCCGCCGCGCTTGACGCGCTTTTTCACGCGCACCTCGACTTCGGCCATGAGCAGGTCGGACAGTTCCTCTTCGACGCGCTTGAGGTCGCGCGACTTCTCTTTCTTGGGCTTTTGCGGCAGCAGCTGGAATTCGGCCCCGAGCTTCTTCACCAGGCTTTCGGCCTCGCGCACCGAGAGCTTCCTGGCGGCGATCTGGTTGCCCGCGGTGATCTGCGTGGCCCGGTCCAGCGCCAGCAGCGCGCGCGCATGGCCCATGTCGATGTCGCCCGCCATGAGCATGGTCTGCACCGGATCGGCCAGGTTCAGCAGGCGCAGCAGGTTGCTGGCGGCGCTGCGCGAGCGGCCCACGGCCTGCGCGGCCTGCTCGTGCGTGAGGCCGAACTCGCGCACCAGGCGCTGCAGGCCCTGCGCCTCTTCGAGCGGATTCAGGTCTTCGCGCTGGATGTTCTCGATCAGCGCCATGGCGGCGGCGGCCTCGTCGGGCACCTCGCGCACCAGCACCGGCACCGCGTCCAGGCCCGCCAGGCGCGAGGCGCGGAAGCGCCGCTCGCCCGCGATGATTTCGTACTTGCCGGCATGCTCGCCGCCGGTGAGCTTGCGCACCAGTATCGGCTGCATGATGCCCTGGGCCTTGATGCTCTCGGCCAGCTCGTACAGCGCGCCTTCGTCCATGCGCGTGCGCGGCTGGTAGATGCCGGGCACGAGCTGGTCCAGCGCCAGCGTGCTGGGCAGGCCCGCCTGCGCGGCCTCGGCCGGCCCGGCCTTGTCCTCGACCTTGGGGCCCAGCAATGCTTCGAGGCCGCGCCCGAGGCCCTTGGGTTTCTTGGTGACCATGCGTGTCTTTCAGTCCTTGTCTGTCAGCGATTGGAGCAGCGCCCGGCCCTCGGGCCACGCGCCCAGCCCCGATTCGGCATTGATGTGCCCGCGCGCGCCGGCATCGACGAAGCGCGCGCCCCAATCCGCCGCCAGCGCCTGTGCGCGCTCGAAGCTGCAGTACGGGTCGTCGCGGCTGCCCACCAGCACCGACGGGAAAGGCAGGCGCTGGCGCGCGATCGGCGCCCAGCCACCGAGCTGCGGCGCCAGCGCAGGCCGCTCCACGTCGCCCGGGGCCACCAGCAGCGCGCCGCGCACCTTGTGCGCATGGCGCGTGTGCGCCGCCCACCAGGCCGTGAGGATGCAGCCCAGGCTGTGCGCCGCCAGCACCACGGGGCCGGGGGCGTCGGCCACCACGTCCTCCAGCCGCGCCGACCAGTCGCCGCGCAGCGGACGCATCCAGTCGTGCTGCTCCACGCGCCGGTCGCCATGCAGGCTCTCCCACGCAGTCTGCCAGTGGCCGGGGCCGGAGTTCTGCCAGCCGGGCAGGAGCAAGATGGTGGAAGACTTCATTGCTATTTTTTCAGGAGCTGCTTGCGCTTGGTGGACGGGCGTTGGAGGCTTTTTTCATGATGAATCGCCAACCGGTATTCTGCCCGAGGCGCAAAGCACATCGCCGCCGCATGCACCCAGGCATGGCGGCGGCGATGGGGATCGGCGCTCCTCAGCGCCTTTCAGCGCTCAGGACAACCGTTCAAGGACGGCGGCGCAACCGGGTACCGGCGAAGCCCATCAGCAGCAGGGCCATCAAGGCCAGGCCGATGTTATCGAGCACGGGGATGGACTTCGTGGTGGTTTCGCCGGGGCCCGGAACCTTCGACTCGGCACAGCTTTCGTTGTTCGCTGGGTCCTTGTCGCCGGGGGCCTGTACCCGGGCGCAATTGCGCAGCGTGGTGCCGCGAACGTCCGCCATCAGCGTGGCGGTGAACGTGAGGGTCTTCGTTTCCTTGGCGGCCAGGGTGCCCACGTTGCAGGTCACCACGCCGGCGGAAGCCGTGCAGCCATCGGGCGATGCCAGGAAGTTCAGCCCGGTGGGCAGCGTGTCGGTGATCACCACGTTCTGGCCGGCCACGGTACCGTGGTTGGTGGCCTGCAGCGTGTAGGTCAGGGTCTGGCCGACGTTGATCGTGGCCATGTTCACCGTCTTGACCAGGCCCACGTCCAGGTCGCTCACGGGCACGCCGGGGGTCTCGTCTTCGTTGTTCGGATCCACCGGGTCGCCCAGGCTGGTGATGGTGGCCTTGTTGACAACGACCGTCTGGCCCGGGGCAATCGCGTTCACCGTCACGGTGAAGTCGAAGGTCCGCGAAGCGCCTGCGTTCAGGTCGGTGACCGTGCACTCCAGCGTGCGGGTGGCTGCCGTGTAGCTGCAGCCGGAAGGCGCAGCGCCCGCCAGTTCCAGCCCCACGGGCAGAACGTCGACCACCTTGGCATTGCCGTTCACCAGGTGCTTGACCGTTTCCTCGTTCTTCACGGTCAGCCGGTATGCAATCTGCCCGCCCACCTCGACGTTGCCGCTGGTGGGGCTGGTCACGGTCTTCTTGATCGACAGGTCGACATCGCGCAAGTCGGCGGGATCGACCTGGCCCTGGTCGTAGGCCGAGGTGCGGTCCTTGACCGTGTTGTCCTTGCTCACGTCCTTGCCGCCATCCAGGTACTCGGCATCGGCGCTCACGGTGGCCTCGTGCAGGATGGTGCCCACGGGAATGCTGCCGTTGTTGATGGCCGTGGCTTTCATCGAGAACTTGATCACCGCCGATTCGCCAGGTGCCAGCCAGGGGAAATTGCACTTCAGCCCGGTCGCGACAAACGCGCAGTTGCTGGGATCGAAGCGGTTGGGGTTCGTGGACGCGACCACGCTATCGACCATCGCGGAGAGCGGATCGAAGGTCGCGGTGGAGCCCGGGGCAGGGAACACGTCCATCATCTCCACATTGGTGGCGTAGGAGGTGGACTCGCCGCTGTTCGTCACCGTGATGGTGTACTGGGTCTGGCCGTTCAGCGGCAAGCCGTCGTTGGTATGGCCCATGGTGATGAGCACATTCAGCTTGGGCTGGTCCAGCGTGACCGTCTTGTCGGTCCTGTTGTCCGTGCCGCTGGCGCTCAAGGGGATGGTCTCCAGCGTGGTGGTGTCCACATAGGCATTGTTTTGCACCGATGCCGGATAGCCCACGGTGGCCGAGCGCAGCGCGTACTTCACGTTCTTCGTCGTGTTGCTGGCGTTGAAGGTGGCCGCCGCCCCCGTCCAGGCGCAGGTCATCTCGCGGTTGGCACTGGTTACCACCAGGCCCGCGGCAATGGTGTCGCCGTTGGCCAATGTGCAGGTGCCACTGCTGATGGTGGGCGCGGTCACCCAGATCATGCCCAGCGGCAGCGTGTCCACCACCTTCACGGCCGTGGCCTTGGATGGCCCCTTGTTCGTCGCGTTCAGGGTGTATTCGATCTTCTGGCCGGCAAGCGCACTGCCGGGTGCGGCCTGTTTCTCAGCCGTCATGTTGGTCAGCGCCGTGAGGGTGACCTCTGCGGAGTCCTTGTTGTTGCCGCTGTCGTATTCCGCTGTATCCGGAGAGCTGACAAAAGCGGTGTTCGTGATCTTGTTCGTCTGGTTGGCACTGCTGGTGGGATCCACATACTGGCGCGCCTTGATCGTGACCGTGTATTCATCGCTACCGACAGGCACATCGTGCAAGGTGCATTTCACTTCCAGCGCATCGGCATTGTCCGCGACATTGCTGTAGGTGCATGGATCGGCCGTCACGGCGGTCGGCGTGGGCAATTGCACCGTGGCCTCCACGAAGCGGTTGTTCGCGTACCTGGGAGCGCCCGTCACCGGATCGGCATCTGAGCTGGTATTCCGGTTCAGGAGGTTGTCCACCACATCAGTGATTTCCACGGTCTTGGCCGTCTGAAAATCCGCCGGACTTGCTGCTGGCACCGTGACAGGCACAGCGTTCTTCACCTTCAGCGTGTACACCACCTCGGAACCAGAGACACCGTCACCATGGGCAAAGCCGGGCGTGACCGCTGCCGCCTTGGTAATGGACAGGTCCGCATGCAGGTCTGACAACTTGATCTCGTGGTTGTTCGTCAAGATCGTCGGGGTTGCGCAGTCGCGGTTTGCAGGACACGTCACCTTGGCCTGGTTCGCAATCGTGGCCCATTGGCCCGAGCTGATATGCGCCTTGACTTTCAGGTACAGGTCATTAGCGCCCCTGGCGGCGATGCCGGCCGTCAGCGTACAGGTCACCGTCTGCGGCGTGCTTGCCGACCAGCCGGCCGGGATTGCCGAGCACGACCAGGCACCCGCGGCCTCCATGTACTCCAGTTGGCCGTCCAGCACATCCGTCAAGGTGATGGTCTGGCCAGACTGCACGGGGATATCGCTGTCGTTGTGCACCTTGATTTCATAGTAGAACTCGTCCCCGTCGGCAATCACGCCCGCCGCGGTGTCGTTCGCCGGGTTGGGGGTACCGCCCGCAGCCTTGTACGCGGCCTTGGCGGTGCTCAGGGAAATCTGGTTGGTGACGGTCAGGTCGGCCCTGGAGGTGTTGTTGGTGCCTGGCGAAGGTTCGTTGGCAACCGCCAGAGTGGCCTGGTTTTGCAGCACGGCCTTGCCGCCAGCCAGCGGCACGCTCGCAACGTCCACCTGCGCCTTGAACTTGAGGTCGGGCAGGTTCGCGTTCTGGGTGACCGCGTTGTCGAACGTGCAGACGACGTTCTGGCCGCCGGAGCCGACACAATCCCACGCCGTCGGCATCACGACGCCATCGAAGGTTACGTTCGCGGGCAGGGTGTCGGTGATCGTGATGCCTTGGGGTATCAGCAAGCCGGAATTGCGGGTGGCCTTCAGGGTGTAGGTCACACTGGCCGGACTGGCGCCCTGCTTGTCCACGACCGAGGGGGCGACGGTTTTCACCAATGCCATGTCCAACTGGTTGTTGGGCGTCAGCTTGATCGTTGCGTCATCGGTGTTGTTGTCCGGATAGGCATCCAGGAAGCTCACGCCTCCCGCCGTCTGGCCCGAGACCGATACCAGGGCCGTGGTATCGCCGGAACTGGCGTTCACCAGCACCGGAATGGTGAGCAACGGCAGGTTGGTATTCTTGGGAACCACCGCCGACGCGGTGTACGTGCAGTCGTACACGGGCACGGGTGGGGTTGCGCTGTTGTCCGTACCCGCGACACATGTCCAGGCATTTCCGGGAGACGAAGGAGAGCCCTGGAACGTGGTGCCCGCCGGCTGGGAAAAGCGCACCGTGGCTTTTTCACCAGGATTCAGGTCGAACGCATAGGTGGCATTGGTGTTGCGGGCCTGGAGCTGGTAGTTCACCACGCTGCCCTGCTGGTGCGTGCTGTTGTCGGCAGGGCCGGTGATGGCCACGGCCATATCGGCACGCTTGTAGGTGGTGATGTTGCGTTCGATGTCGTTGCTGTTGCCCGCGTTCGGATCGGTATTGTCGAGCGCGGTGATCGTCGCCTTCGCGGCGTGGTCGGTCCCTTCGTCCGGCAGGATGACCTTGAAGTCGATCGGCACCTCGGCATCGGACGTCAGGGCCGGGATGGCGCAAGTGATGACGGCGGAGCCAATGGGCTGGCCCACGCTGGGCTGCCCGGTGCAAACCACCCCGGAGCCGCCAGGTACGTCAATTCCCTGGAAGATGGCCGTGGCAGGCAGTTTCTGCGTGAGCGTGGCATTGCCCACCGAAAGGCTGCTGCCGTTGATCTTGGACTTGGCACGGTACACGAACGTGCCGCCCACAGGGGCGTCAACGACATCGGATGTCGTATTGACGGGCCCGCCCACTTGGAAAGCATCGTGGTTGACCAGAAGGTCATACGAGGTTGCCGCATACGCAGTGCCGCCCGCCATGCCCAGAACAGGCACCACCAGCAGGGAGAACCAGGAACGCACGCGGCGCGGGGAGGACGGGGCCTGGGGTGAAACGGCCGGCGATGCTTGCCCAAAGGACTGCATGGGCGGCGCGACGGCAGCATGGTTGTGATGTCTTGGCATGGCTGGGCTTTCTGAAGACCGCCGGAGCCCTTGCATGCACGTCTACGTGTGGAACTCCGGCGAGAAAATGCAATCGCGGTCACCGCAGATTGCGTCTGGCCCGAAGTCTAGGCAGCCTCCCCTATGGCTCGCCATACACCATCACTCACAAATACTCACAAATCACAATGGTTTGCAATTGGGGAAAATACGTATGCTTACATACGCTGAATGCGTTCCACCATCTCCTGGGCGAATTCGACGAAGGCCTGGCTTCCCTTGGCTGAAGGGTCGAAAACCACCCCGGGCAAGCCATAGCTGGGCGCCTCAGCCAGGCGCACGTTGCGCGGGATGACGGTGTTGAACACCTTGTCGCCGAAATGCCCCTTGAGTTGCTCGCTCACCTGGGCCTGCAGCGTGATGCGCGGGTCGTACATCACACGCAGCAGGCCGATGATCTGCAGGTCGGGGTTGAGGTTGGCGTGCACCTGCTTGATGGTGTTGACGAGGTCGGTCAGCCCTTCGAGCGCGAAATACTCGCACTGCATGGGCACGATGACGCCATGCGCGCTGCACAGGCCGTTGAGCGTGAGCATGGAGAGGGACGGCGGACAGTCGATCAGCACGAAGTCGTAGTCCACCTGCACGGCATCGAGCGCGGCCTTCAGGCGTTTCTCGCGCCGCTCCAGTTCGACCAGTTCCACCTCGGCTCCGGCCAGCTCGCGGTTGGCGCCCAGCACGCGGTAGCCGCCAGGCCCGGACGCGACCGCCGCCTCCTGCACCGAGGCCGATTCGAGCAGCACGTCGTACACCGACAGCTGCAGGCCGCGCTTGTCCACCCCCGAGCCCATGGTGGCGTTGCCCTGCGGGTCGAGGTCGACCAGCAGCACGCGCTGGCCGATCCTGGCCAGGCCCGCCGCAAGGTTGACGGTGGTGGTGGTCTTGCCGACGCCACCCTTTTGGTTGGCGATGCAGAAAATCTTGGCCATGCGATGGACTTACCTGGAAATGGCCAGCTTGACGCCGAAGCCGATGAGAAACACGCCCGCGGTCTTTTCCAGCACGCGCGCGATGGCGGGATTGGCGCGCATGCGCTCGGCCAGGTGGTGCGTGAGCAGCACCACGGTCAGGCTGTAGAGGAAGGTCAGCACGGCGATGGTCACAGCCATCACCCCGAACGTCAGCAGCCCCTGGTGCCGCGCCGGATCGACGAACAGCGGGAAGAACGCCATGTAGAACACGATGGCCTTGGGATTGAGCAGCGTGATGACAGCCCCCTGCCGGAAGTAGTGGCGCGGCTCCATGCGCAGCACCGGCGCGCTGCCGGGCTTGGCCGTGAGCATCCGCAAGCCCAGCCACGCCAGGTAGGCCGCGCCCAGCCACTGCACGGCATGGAAGGCCGCCGGATAGGCGGCCAGTAGCGCCGCCACGCCCGCCACCGCGGCCCACATCAGGACCTGGTCGGCCGCGATCACGCCCAGCCCGGCTGCCAGGCCCGCGCGCACCCCGCCCTTGCCGGTGGAGGTGATAAGGGCCAGGTTGCCAGGGCCGGGGATGGCCAGGAACAGGATGATCGCGGCGACGAACGCGCCGTAGTCAGCAATGCCGAACATGATGGGGAACCCTTCGAGCGCTGCGGAGAGCGACAGGCGAGTTTACGCCACGGCCCCGGCGGCAGGCCGCATCCAGACGATGCAGCGCTCGGCATCCAGCCCCGGCACAGCAAGCGGTTCCACGTGGAACACCTGCACGCCGGCGGGCAGCGCGGCGATTTCGTCGTGCGGATGCCGACCCTTCATGGCAAGCCAGACAGCATGCGGCGCGAGTGCCTGGCGCGACCAGGCGGTGAAGTCGGCCAGCGCGGCGAAGGCACGGCAGCTCACCACGTCAAACGGGCCCGCCAGCGTTTCCACGCGCGCGTGGATGCCGTGCAGGTTGGGTAGCTTGAGCGCCGCCGCGGCCTGCTGGATGAAGGCGGCCTTCTTGGCCACCGTGTCCACGCAGCTGACATCGACCCCGGGACAGCAGATGGCGAAGACCACGCCGGGCAGTCCGCCACCGGAGCCCACGTCGAGCAGCCGGGCGCCCTGCCCTGCCAGTTGCGTGGCAAGGTGGCGGCGCAGCGGCGCCACGGCCGCCAGGCTGTCGAGCAGGTGGTGGGTCAGCATTTCCTGCGGATCGCGCACCGCCGTCAGGTTGTAGACCTTGTTCCATTTCTGCAGCAAGGCCAGGAAGTCCAGCAGTTGGGCAATCTGCCCCTCGTTCAGCGCCAGCCCCAGGGCCTGGGCGCCTTGGCGCAGCGCGGCCTCCATCATGCAGCCTCCGTGGCAAAGCCCTTGAAGCCGCCCTTCTTCAAATGCACCAGCAGCAGCGAGATGGCCGCCGGAGTGACCCCCGAGATGCGCGAGGCCTGGCCCAGGGTTTCGGGCCGGTGTTTTTGCAGCTTCTGCCGCACCTCGATCGACAGGGCGGCCACCTGCATGTAGTCCAGGTCATCGGGCAGGCGCAGCCGCTCGAAGTGGGCGGCGCGCTGCACTTCGTCCTTCTGCCGGTCGATGTAGCCCGCGTACTTGGCGGCGATCTCCACCTGTTCGATCACCGGCGCGCCCAGATCGCCCAGCGTTTCACGTGAAACATCGCCGCTCGCGTACTTGCCGCCGTCCAGCGACATGAGCGCCTCGTAGCCGATGCCAGGGCGGCGCAGCAGGTCGAACAGGTTGTATTCGTGCTCGATGGCTTTGCCCAGCACGCGCTCGGATTCCTGCGCCGCGAGGATGCGCGGGTTCACCCAGGTGGACTTGAGCCGCTCGGTTTCACGTGAAACAGCATCGCGCTTGCGGCAGAAGGCATCCCAGCGCGCATCCGGCACCAGCCCCATGCGGCGCCCCGCTTCGGTCAGGCGCATGTCGGCGTTGTCCTCGCGCAGCTGCAGGCGGAACTCGGCCCGGCTGGTGAACATGCGGTAGGGCTCGGTCACCCCCTTGGTCACCAGGTCATCGACCAGCACACCCAGGTAGGCTTCATCGCGCCCGGGCAGCCAGGGCGCCTCGCCCCGGCATTGCAGCGCGGCGTTCAAGCCGGCGAACAGGCCCTGCGCGGCGGCCTCCTCGTAGCCCGTGGTGCCGTTGATCTGCCCGGCGAAGAACAGGCCCTGGATCTGCCGCGTCTCGAAGCTGCCCTTGAGCGAGCGCGGGTCGAAGTAGTCGTATTCGATGGCGTAGCCGGGACGCAGGATGTGGGCGTTCTCCAGCCCGCGCATGGAACGCACCAGCGCGTACTGGATGTCGAACGGCAGGCTGGTGGAAATGCCGTTCGGGTAGAACTCGTGCGTGCTCAGACCCTCGGGCTCCAGGAAGATCTGGTGGCTTTCCTTGTCGGCGAAGCGGTTGATCTTGTCCTCCACACTGGGACAGTAGCGCGGGCCCACGCCCTCGATCTTGCCGGTGAACATGGGGCTGCGGTCGAAGCCGCTGCGGATGATCTCGTGCGTGCGCTCATTGGTGTGCGTGATCCAGCACGGCACCTGGCGCGGATGCATGGCCACGCTGCCCATGAAGCTGAACACGGGCAGCACGCCCTCGTTCACGCCGCCGGGCATGCCATCGCCGGGCTGTTCCTCGCACTGCGCGAAGTCGATGCTGCGCCCGTCGATGCGCGGCGGGGTGCCGGTCTTGAGGCGGCCCTGCGGCAACTTCAGCTCCTTGAGGCGCGCGCTCAGCGAGACGGCGGGCGGATCCCCCGCCCGGCCGGCCGCGTAGTTGTTCAGGCCCACATGGATCTTGCCGTCAAGGAAGGTGCCCGCCGTCAGCACCACGGTACGGCTGCGGAAGGTGATACCCACCTGCGTGACCGCGCCCACCACCCGGTCGCCCTCCACCACCAGGTCATCCACGGCCTGCTGGAACAGCCACAGGTTGGGCTGGTTCTCCAGCACGCGGCGGATCGCGGCCTTGTACAGCACGCGGTCGGCCTGCGCACGCGTGGCGCGCACCGCCGGGCCCTTGCTGCTGTTGAGCGTGCGGAACTGGATGCCGCCCTCGTCCGTGGCCAGGGCCATGGCGCCGCCCAGGGCGTCCACCTCCTTGACCAGATGGCCCTTGCCGATGCCGCCGATGCTGGGGTTGCAGCTCATCTGCCCCAGCGTCTCGATGTTGTGGGTCAGCAGCAGCGTCTTGCAGCCCATGCGCGCGGCCGCCAGCGCCGCCTCGGTGCCAGCGTGGCCGCCACCGACGACTAGACAATCGAATTCCTGGGGATACAGCATGGGACAAGGCTCCGGTGGCGCAGGGAAACCTGCGATTTTCCCACCTTTGGCCTTCCGGTGTTTCACGTGAAACCTGGCCCGGACTTTTTTGCTTGCCCTGCCGTACTTGCGCCAGATCAACCCCCGGAAGACCCCACAATGAACAAGGCGTCCGCCGCACCGCTGGCAGGGCTCCTGCCCCACAAAAAGCCGCACCCCAAGGAGGAAATGTGTATGTCGTTCTTTCGCCAACTCTCGCTGCGCACCCAGATGCTGACAGTGGTGGCCTGCATCATCCTGGCAGGCTTTGCGCTGACCCTGTCCATCCTGACCTGGCAGGCCGGCCAGATGCAGCGCGAAGCCGCCCTGCAGTACGCTGGCGAGTTGGCGGCCCACAGCGGCCGTGACGCGGCGGTCCCGCTGCAGCAAGGGCTGGAAGCCGCGCGCACGCTGGCCGCCGCCATGGTGGCGCTCAAGGCATCGGGCCACGCCGACCGCCAGACCGCCAACACCATCCTGCGCACCGTGCTGGAAAAGAACCCCCGCTTCATCGGCGTGTGGACAGGCTGGGAGCCGAACGCCTTCGACGGCCGCGATGCCGACTTCGCCAGCGCCATCGGCCACGACGCCACGGGCCGCTACGTGCCCTACTGGAACCGCGGCGGGGCCAATGGCAGCGCCACCGTGGAGCCCCTGACCGACTACGACAAGTCCGGCCCGGGCGACTACTACCAGTTGCCCAAGTCCACGGGCGGCAATGTCCTGGTGGAGCCCTACCCCTACCAGATCGGGGGCAAGAGCGTGCTGATCACCACCTTGTCGGTTCCCATCCAGATCGACGGCCGCTTCGTTGGCGTCGCGGGCGTGGACATCACGCTCGACGGCATCCAGGAGATGGTGCAGGCCATCCGCATCTACCAAAGCGGCTACGCCAGCCTGCTCTCCAACCAGGCCATCTACGTGGCCGCCAAGGACCCCGCCCGGATCGGCAAGCCGGTGGCGGCTGGCGATGGCTTCTCCGACGAGCAGCTCCAGTCCATGCGCGAAGCCGTCCGCGGCGGCCAGCGCCTGGAAACGGCCTTCCACGACACCCTCGCCAACGCCGATGCCACGCGCATCCAGGTGCCGCTGCAGCTCGACGGCATCGCCACACCCTGGTCCTTCGCGGCCACCGTGCCCACCGGCGAAATCCTCGCCCAGGTGCGCCGCCTGCAATGGACCTCTGCCGCGCTGGGCCTGCTCAGCATCGCGCTCGTCTCCATCGTCCTGGCCTTCGCCGTGGACCGGCTGGTGCTGCGGCCCATTGGCGGCGAGCCCAGCGAAGCCGCGGCCCTGGCCGAGCGCGTGGCCCAGGGTGACCTGAGCCGCGCCATCGCCCTGCGCGCGGGCGACCGCCGCAGCCTCATGTTCCAGCTCAAGACCATGCAGGACAGCCTGGCCTCCGTCGTCGCCCGCGTGCGCGAAGGCGCGGAAACCGTGGCCACGGCCAGCGCCCAGATATCGCAGGGCAACCACGACCTGTCCGGCCGCACCGAATCGCAGGCCAGCGCCCTGGAAGAGACCGCGGCCTCCATGGAACAGCTCGGCTCCACAGTGCGCCAGAACGCCGACCACGCCCACAACGCCAGCGCGCTGGCGCGCCAGGCCTCCGACGTTGCCACCCAGGGCGGCGAGGCCGTGGCCCGCGTCATCCACACCATGCAAGGCATCAACGACAGCAGCCGCAAGATCGCCGACATCATCGGCGTGATCGACGGCATCGCCTTCCAGACCAACATCCTGGCCCTGAATGCCGCCGTCGAGGCCGCGCGCGCCGGCGAGCAGGGCCGGGGCTTCGCCGTGGTGGCGGGCGAGGTGCGCAGCCTGGCGGGCCGCAGCGCCGAAGCGGCGCGCGAGATCAAGACCCTCATCAGCGACAGCGTGGGGCGCGTGGAAACCGGCAGCAGCCAGGTCCACGAAGCCGGCGAGACCATGCAGCGCGTGGTCGATGCCATCCAGCGCGTGAGCACCATCGTGGCCGAGATCAGCGCCGCCAGCCGCGAGCAAAGCGCGGGCGTGGCGCAGGTGGGCGAGGCCGTCACCCAGATGGACCAGGCAACGCAGCAGAACGCCGCGCTGGTCGAGGAAATGTCCGCCGCCGCGCACAGCCTGCGCCAGCAGGCCGACGCGCTGGTCGGCACCGTGGCGGTGTTCCAGCTGGAGCGCCAGCAGGCCGCCATCGGGCGCGGGTAAGGCAAGCGGCAAGCTGCGCCGCCCCGGATTGTTTCACGTGAAACCACGCACGCATCCTGCATGCCGGGCGTGGTTCAATCGGCTCCATGAAACTCCTCGCCTTCGCGGGCAGCACCCGCCACCAATCGTTCAACCGCCGCCTGGCCGCCGCGGCCGCCCGCATGGGCCGCGAGGCCGGGGCCGACGTCACGCTGCTGGAATTGTCAGACTTCGATATCCCGCTGTACAACGCCGACCTGGAGGCGCGCGGCACGCCAGCCGACGTGCTGCGCCTGAAGGAGGTGATGGACGCGCACCCGGCCTGGATCGTCTGCTCGCCCGAATACAACGGCAGCTACACCGCCCTGCTGAAGAACACCATCGACTGGGCATCCAGCCCGGTCAGCGGCCACCCCGTCTGGGGCCAGGGCGACCGTCCCCTGGCAGGCAAGGTCGTGGGCATGCTCAGCGCGTCCAACGGCCGCCTCGGCGGCCTGCGCGCGCAAAGCCACCTGGCCCCGCTGCTGCTCAACGCGCAGTGCTGGCTGGCCCCACAGTCCTACGCCCTCGGCGCCGCAGCCGAGGCCTTCGATGCGCAAGGTGCCTTGCGCCACGCGCACGACCAGGCAGGCGTGCGCGCCGTGGTCACGCAGGTGCTCTGGGCAGCGCAGCGCCTGCACGGCTAGGTGGAATGCCGCCCGGGCTGCGGCGCCTGCTGCACCGCACCGTCCATCTCCTCGCCGATTCCCGGCATGCCACAGGGCAAGCCCGCCGGCGTGCCCTGCGTGCAGCTCGGGCCCGGCGCGCGCTGCCGCATCTTCGGCCACCCCGGGCGCCCTGCCGTCTGCGCCTCGCTGCAGCCCAGCGAGGCCATGTGCGGCACCAGCCGCATCCAGGCCATGCAGTGGCTTACCTGGATGGAACAGGCCACCGCCCCGCGCGCTCCGCCTGAAAGCGAAAGCCCCGCGGCAGACAGGCCGCCCCGCATGGCATAGCATGGCGCCCAGCCATCCACACCACCGAAAGGAAGGATCTCGCATGAAGCTGTACTACTCCCCTGGCGCCTGCTCGCTGTCGCCCCACATCGTTCTGCACGAGGCCGGCCTGGCCTACACCCCGGTGCTGGCCAGCACCAAGAGCCACAAGCTGCAGGACGGCACCGACTTCTACACCATCAACCCGCTGGGCTACGTGCCCGTGCTGGAGCTGGACGACGGCGCCCGCCTGCGCGAAGGCCCGGCCATCGTGCAGTACCTGGCCGACCAGGCGCCGCACAAGAACCTGGCCCCGGCCAACGGCACGCTGGCACGCTACCGGCTGCAGGAATGGCTGACCTTCATCGGCACCGAGCTGCACAAGGGCTTCGGCCCGCTGTTCACCCCTGGCACGCCCGAAGACTACAAGCCCCTGGTGCGCGAGCGCCTGCTGGGCCGCCTGCAGTGGGTGGATGGCGAACTGGCGCACAAGCCCTACCTGATGGGCGAGCAGTTCACCGTGGCCGATGCCTACCTGTTCACCGTCAGCAACTGGTGCGGCCATGTCGGCGTGGACATCTCCGGCCTCACGCACCTCGCGGCCTACCGCGAGCGCGTGGCGGCCCGGCCAGCCGTCCAGGCCGCGATGAAGGCCGAGGGCCTGCTCAAGTAAGCGCCCCGTGCCTCTCCTCCTCCTGCGCAGGGGAGGCACGCCACGAGTCCCCTTGTTGACGCAGACCGGCTGCGCGTTGCGCGCCAAGGCGGTACGCTCCCAGGCACCGTCACCACTACCGCCTCCGCGTAGGCCGATTCCATGAGCACCCTTTTCGATCCGATCCAAGCCGGCGACCTGCACCTGTCCAACCGCATCGCCATGGCGCCCCTGACACGCAACCGCTCGCCGCGCAACGTGCCCGGCGAACTCACCGCCACCTACTACGCCCAGCGCGCCGGCGCCGGGCTCATCGTCTCCGAGGGCACGCCCATCAGCCAGCAAGGCCAGGGCTACGCCGACGTGCCCGGCCTGTACCTGCCCGAGCAGCTCGAAGGCTGGAAGCGCGTGACCCAGGCGGTGCACGCCCGCGGCGGCAAAATCGTGGCGCAGCTGTGGCACGTGGGGCGCGTCTCGCACACCAGCCTGCAGCCCGGCGGCGAAGCGCCCGTGGCACCCTCGGCCGTCACCGCGCAATCCAAGACCTACCTGATCGACGCCGCCACCGGCCAGGGCGGCTTCTTCCCCACCTCGGCACCGCGCGCGCTCGGCGCCGAAGAACTGCCCGGCATCGTCCAGGACTACGCCAACGCCGCGCGCAACGCCGTGCAGGCCGGCTTCGACGGCGTGGAAATCCACGGCGCCAACGGCTACCTGCTCGACCAGTTCCTCAAGGACGGCGCCAACCAGCGCACCGACGCCTGGGGCGGCAGCGTGGAAAACCGCGCGCGCCTGCTGGTGCAGGTGGTCAGCGCGGTGGCCGACGCCATCGGCGCGGGCAAGACCGGCCTGCGCCTGTCGCCCGTCACCCCGGCCAACGACATCCGCGACAGCCAGCCGCAGCCGCTGTTCGCGCACGTGGCGCGCCAGCTCGCGCCGCTGGGCCTGGCGTTCATCCACGTCATCGAAGGCGCCACCGGCGGGCCGCGCGAAGTCGAGGGCCGCCCGTTCGACTACGCCGCCTTCAAGGCCGCCTACCGCGACGCCGGCGGGCGCGGCGCCTGGATCGCCAACAACGGCTACACGCGCGACATGGCGCTGCAGGCCATCGCCAGCGGCCACGCCGACATGGTGGCCTTCGGCCGCGACTTCATCTCCAACCCCGACCTGGTGGAGCGCCTGCGCCAGGGCGCGCCGCTGAACGCCTGGCAACGCGAGACCTTCTACGGCGGCGGCGCCGAAGGCTATACCGACTACCCCACGCTTTGAGTGTTTTTGGGCTCCAGCGCTTTCCAGACAAGCGCTGGCAGCTCCTGAATCAGGAGCAATTACACATCTTCGAGCACGCGCAGGGCACGCAATGCCTGCTTCAATTCGGCTTCTAAGTTTTGGAAAGCAGCCAGTTGGCGCAGGCGGGGCAGCGCCACTTGCTCACCCAGGGCGCCCATCCGCTCGTTCACACTGTGTTGCCGTCTGCGGCGCCCACCGGCCTGGCTGGCCTTGAAGGCGGTTTCCAGGCACTGTTTGGGGTCTGCCAGCCTTTCCACAGCCCTGGGGGACGGAGGCAAGCCCAGGGCTTGGTCAGTGAGCGTGGTGCCGAACACTTTCCGCAGTGCATCGCCGTCGCACAGCGCCCATGCCTCAATGGTCTGCACGGGAATGACTGCAACACCCTGGCAGGCCTGGTCGAACGCCTCACGCAGTTTGTCCAGCCCCGGCTGCGCGCGTTCGCTACGGGCCTTGGCGGCATCGCCATCGGCGTCGGCATGCACGAACAGGATCGACCACGCGCCCTTGGCCTGGAGGGCCGCCCCAAGGATGCGCTCGTCCCTGCGGGCCTGCCTCAACGCGGCCACATCCGGCAGCATCAGGATTTCGTCGTTGAACTCCACAAGGTGCGGCGATGCGGCGCACACCTCCCCGCACAAGCGCCGCAGGATGGGGCCAAGAAAGCGGTCATCAGTACGGCCCTCGGCGTACAGGGCCAGTCCCAGGTAGCGCATGGCCTAACCCTCCGCGCTCACGGTGCCCAGGACGTTGTTCACCTCCAGCGGAGACACATGGCCTTGGGGGATGTTCTCGAACAAGGACGCCTGGGGCGTGTCCGGGCGAACCACGGGGCGCAGCCGGGTCTTGCGCCGCAACTCCTTGCGCAGGGGATCGCTCACGGTGGCTGTGTCAGCGAACAGAATCTCGGCATTCAGCGGTTTGCCATCCTCATCCGGCTTTTGCAAAGCAGACAGCACCACGGGTGAATGGCTGTTGAGCAGCAATTGACACAGCGGCGGAACCAAGCCGTCTTCCGCAGCATACGTTGCAGGCTTGGCAACCATGTCGTTCAACCGGCGCACGAGTTGCTGCACCCTCCCTGGATGCACACCGTTCTCGGGCTCCTCGAAGCAGATCAGCCCGCGGTGCTGCGGATCATTGAGCAACGTCAGCAACGCCAGCACGCGCAGGGTGCCATCGGAAATCACGCGCGACGTGTAGGGGAGACCATCGCGCATGGTCAGTTCGATGCGGTATTCGCGGCTGGCGTCATGCAATGCCGCATCAAGCTGGACAACCCCGGGAATCAGGCTGCCCAGTTCACCGGCGATGTCGCTCAACACACCATTGGGACGCTCGGCCGTCGCCGTCTCCGCCTTGAGCCGGGCCAGCACGGCCGCCAGATTGGCCCCATCCGCATCGAGCACATCGGAAGCCGTTGCCGACACAGGTTTGCGCAGCAATGCCGGATCAAGCTGCAGCAGGCGCCAATGGCGCATTTCCTCACGCAGGGCGAACAGGTGCGGAAATTCGGCATTCGTCACGCTGTAGAGCACCGTCGCTTCCGCCGCGCTGGCCGGGCGATTACGACCTGGCTTTCCGTCCTGGTGAATGTTGAACGACAAGCCTTCCGAGAGTTTTTCCGTCGTCAGCCAGGGCTTGGAACGGCTGTATTTGAGATACGCCTGCCGGAATGGCTTGGTGGGTTTGTGCGCCCTCACCCAGGCATCTTCCATGCTTCTGATGGGATAGACCGCCTCCTCGGCGACCTGCACACGCTCCAGCCCGTTTTTGAGCTGCCGCCGCTCCAGCGTCACCTCGTAGCGCATGCGCGTGTGCGTCAGCTTGACTTCACTGCCCCACGGGTCGCGCACCAGCGGATCGACGAGCACCTCGGCCGCCAGGCAAATTTGCGTCGCACGGCCCTGGCCGGAAGTCTGGCGAAACAGTTCCAGCGGCTCGCCGCGCATCTCCTTCAAGGCTTCATTGACATCCCTCGTCGCCAGGTGGGACAGCAGCTTGATGGCATCGAACAGATTGCTCTTGCCTGCCGCGTTGCTGCCCAGAATGACGGTGAAGGGGCTGAAGCTGATATCGAGACACTCAAAGGTCTTGAATCCGTTGATTTCCAGGCGGGTCAGCATACAAGGCTTCCTTGTCGTAGAGCACAGATTGTCGCCCACCCATAGGGCGCCAACCCACGCATTGAAAAATGCCGGCAACCCATTGCCAGCAAGCGCTGGCAGCTATCGAATCAAGTGCAACCAGCCGGAAACACCAACTGCACGCGCAACCCGCGGCCCTCCGGCGCCGGAAGCAATTCCAGCCGCGCGCCCAGCAGTTCGGCGTAGCGCGCCACGATGCCCAGGCCCAGCCCGGCGCCTTCGCCCAGGCGCTCGCCCTCGCGGCCCTGCGCCCAGCGCTGGCGCAGCGCCTGGCGCTGCGGCGCGGCAATGCCCGGGCCGTTGTCGATCACCGACAGCAGCACCTCGCCCTCCCCGCTCCCCGCCCCACCCTCGCCCGCGCGTGCCAGCGCCACCGTCACGCGCGGCGTCTCGCCGCCGGGCGGCTGGCCATAGCGCAGGGCGTTGTCGATCAGGTTGCTCAGCACCCCCTCGATCAGCAGCGGCAGCCCCTGCACCACCACCGGCTGCTCCAGCCCCTGGGCGCCCAGGTCCACCCCGGCGGCGTCGGCGCGCGGCAGGAAACGCAGCACCGTCTCCTGCACCAGCGCGTCCAGCGCTACCGCCTGCAGCGGCATGGCGCCACGCGCCTCGTCGGCCAGAGCCAGCGCCAGCAACTGGTCCACCAGATGGCTGGCACGCGCCTCGCTGCGCACGATGCCCGCGAGCTGCTCGCGCCACACGGCGCTGTCGTGCTGCGCCAGGCCGTAGCTGGCCTGCGCGCGGATGCCTGCCAGCGGCGTGCGCAGCTCGTGCGCCACGTTGCCCGCGAACTCGTGCAGCGCGCGCACGCCTTCGCCCACGCGCCCCAGCAGCGCGTTCACCGCCTGGCCCAGGCGCTGCAGGTCGCGCGTGCCGGCCTGCACCGGCAGGGGCGCGAGGTCGCGCGCGTCGCGCTGCTCCAGCGCCTGCTGGAAGGCGGCCAGCGGCTGCAAATCGCGCGCGATGGCGCGGCGCAGCCACCAGGCCAGCACCCCGAGCAGCAGCAGTTGCGGCACCAGCGAATACAGCAGCGCGCTGCGCAGCATGGCATTGCGGCTGTGCACGGTCTGCGCGGTAACGACCTCGAACGCCGCCTGCGCGGGCCGCACGCGCACCACGCGCAGCGCCTGGCCGCGGAAATGGATGTCGGAAAAGCGGTACGGCTCGCCGTCCTGCAAGGTCTCGGCGGCCAGGTGGGCGTTGCCCGCCAGCAGCGAGCCGTCGCCGCGCAGCACGGCGAAATACACCGTGTCCACGTGGTCGAACAGCAGCGCCTTGACCTCGCGCGGGCTCAGCGCCAGCTCCAGCCCCTGGCCGCCCTGGCGCACGTTGGCGGCAATGGCGTAGGCGTCGTCGAGCAGCGAGCGGTCGAAGGCGCGCTGCGTGAACAGGTTCGCCACGCCCACCGACGCCATGGTGCCCGCCAGCCACACCAGCGCCAGCGGCACCAGCACGTGGCGCGCCAGCCGCGCGCGCAGCGAGGGCAGCGCGGCGCCGCTCATGGCCCGGCCTGCGGCTGCGCCTCGGCCATGTAGCCCAGGCCGCGCAGCGTGCGGATGCCCGCGCCGCTGCCCGCGAGCTTCTTGCGCAGGCGCGAGATGAAGGCTTCCAGCGCGTTGTCGCCCAGCGCCTCGGCGAAGTCCGACAGCTTGTCCGACAGCGCGCGCTTGCTCACCACGCGGCCGGGCGGCGTCATCAGCTCCCACAGCACCTCGAACTCGCGCGCCGGCAGCTCCAGCGCCGCGCCGTGCAGCGTGAAGCGGCGCGCGCGCCGGTCCAGCGCCAGCGCGCCGAGCAGCGTCACGTCCTGCGCGCCCTGGCTGCGCCGCGCCAGCGCGCGCAGGCGCGCCTCCACCTCGGCCAGCTCGAACGGCTTGCCCAGGTAGTCGTCGGCCCCGGCGTCGAGCCCGTCGATGCGCTCCTGCGTGCGGCCGCGCGCCGTCAGCACCAGCACCGGCGTGCGGTCGCCGCGCGCCCGCGCGGCGCGCAGCAGCGTCAGGCCGCTGGCCGGGGCGCTGCCCTGGCCCGCGTCCTGGGGCAGGTTCAGGTCCAGCAGGACGGCGTCGTAGGGCTGCACGCTCCAGAAATGGCGCGCCTCGGCCACGCTGGCGGCTACGTCCACGCGGTGGCCGGCGTCGGCCAGGCTGCGCCGCACCACGGCGCGCAGCACGGCATCGTCTTCAACGAGCAGGATTCGCATGGGAGCGTGTTCAGGAGGTCAGGCGCTGGTCAGGCACGGGGCGCGATAAACGCGGCCCATGAGGATACGACAGTTGTTTCTGATCAGCGCCCTGGCCGCCGCCCTGCCCGGCGGGGGCCATGCGGCGCAGCCGCTCACCCTGGCCCAGGCCCTGGCCGCCGCCCAGGCCAACAGCGACGTGGCGCTGGCGCGCCACGCCCTGAGCGCCGCGCGCGCCGACGTGCTCGCCGCCGACCACGCGCCCGCCCCGGTGCTCAGCGCCAAGGCCGCGTCCATCGACCTGCAGAACGGCGTGGGCGGCGGCAACGCGCTCACGCGCAAGCGCATCGACAAGTCCATCGGCATCGACTGGACCTGGGAACGCGGCAACAAGCGCGGCCTGCGCACCCAGGCGGCCCAGGCCGCCGCCCAGGCCGCGCAGGACGATGTGGAGGACACCCAGGTGCAGCAGTTGCAGGCCACGCTGGCCGCCTACTACGAGCTGCTGGCGGCGCAGGAGCGCCTGCGCGAGACGCGCGCCATCGAGGACGGCCTGATGGCCCTCGACCACAGCGCCGCCCGGCGCGTGCGCGCGGGCGACCTGTCGGCGCAGGACGGCGCGCGCACGCGCATCGAGGCCGAGCGCGCGCGCGCCGACACGCAGGCCGCCGAACTGGCGCGCGCCCAGGCCGCGCTGGCGCTGGCGCAGCGCATCGCGCGCGGGCCCGACATCGAGGCCACGCCCGAGGACTGGCCCGCGCGCAGCGGCCCGCCCGCGCCCGCCACCGACCTGGAGGCCCTGGCCGGGCAGCGCCCCGACGTGCGCGCCGCCCAGGCGCGCGTGCAGGCCGCCCAGGCGGCGCTGGAGGGCGCGCTGGCCCTGCGCAAGGCCGACGTCACGGTGGGTGCCTCGTACGACCACTTTCCCGGCACATCGACCCGGCTGCTGGAGCTGCGCGCGCAGTTCCCGCTGCAGTGGGGCTACCGCTTCGAGGGCGAGGTGCAGCGCGCCCAGGCGCAGCGCGACCAGGCCCAGGAGGCCCTGGCGCAGACGCGCCGCGCCGCGCTGCTCGACCTGCAGGCGCTGCAGGCCGCCCTGGCCAGCGCGGCCCAGCGCGCCGACGGGTACGAGGGCGGCATCGTGCCGCGCGCGCGCCAGGTGGCGCAGAGCGCCGAGCTGGCCTACGCCAAGGGCGCCATCGGCCTGACCGACCTGCTCGACGCCCGCCGCACGCTGCGCGCCACCCTGCTCGAAGCCATCGGCGCCCAGGCCGACTACGCCAAGGCCGAGGGCCTGTGGCGGCTGCGCACCCAGCCTGCGGCGTCCAGCCCGCCCTGATCCATTCATAGCAAAAACAGCCTCCAGCGCTTAACCATCAAGCGCAAGCAGCTATAAAAACATGAGCAAACCAACCCTCCTTCTCCCCGGCGCCTGCATCGCCCTGGCGCTGTGCGCCGCGCTGGCCCTGCCCGGCTGCCAACAGGCCAGCCCGCCCCCGGCCGAGCCCGAGCCCGCGCCCCCAGTGCTGCAGGCCGGGCAGCTGCACTACGCCAGCGGCCACCCGCAACTGGCCCTGCTGGCCGTGACCGAGGCCCGCCCGGCCAGCGCGCTGCGCGTGGACCTGCCCGCGCGCCTGGTGTGGAACGAGGAGCGCACGCAGCGCATCGTCCCGGCCTTCGCCGGGCGCGTGGCCGCCATCCGCGCCGACCTGGGCCAGCGCGTGCAGGCCGGTGCCACGCTGGCGCTGCTGGCCTCGCCCGATTTCGGCCAGGCCCAGGCCGACACCGCCAAGGCCCACGCCGACCAGGTGCTCGCCCAGCAGGCGCTGTCGCGCCAGCGCGAGCTGTTCGCCGCCGGGATCGTGGCGCGCAAGGAGCTGGAACAGGCCGAGGCCGACGCCGCGCGCGCCCACGCCGAATCGGCCCGCGCGCTGGCGCGCACGCAGCTGTATGGCGGCGGCGCCGGCGTGAGCCAGCAGCTCGCGCTGCGCAGCGGCATCGACGGCGTGGTGGTGGAGCGCAACCTCAACCCCGGCCAGGAGCTGCGCCCCGACCAGGGCGGACCGGCGCTGTTCGTGGTGACCGACCCGCGCTCGCTGTGGGTGCAGATCGACGCGCGCGAGGGCGACCTGGACTCGCTGCGCCCCGGCGACAGCTTCACGCTGCAGGTGCCCTCCTACCCCGGCGAGACCTTCACGGGCCGCGTGACGGCCACGGCCGATGCGATCGACCCTACGACGCGCACGCTCAAGGTGCGCGGCGCCGTGCCCAACGCCGACCGCCGCCTCAAGGCCGAGATGCTGGCCACCGCGCGCGTGAACGAGAGCCGCAGCGGCGGCGTCGTCGTGCCCGCCGAGGCCGTGACGCTCACGGGCGCCACGCACACCGTCTACGTGCAGCGCGAGGCGGGCGTGTTCGAGCCACGTACCGTCACGCTCGGCCATGAGGGCCCGCGCGACGCCATCGTCGCCACGGGCCTGTCGGCAGGCGACAAGGTCGTCACGCAGAACGTGCTGCTGCTGGCGCGGCAGTTCCAGATGCTCGCGGAAGACGCCGCGGCGAAGAAGGACGCACCGCAATGAAGCGCCTGATCCAGTACGCCCTGTACCAGCCGCTGTTCATCATCCTGGGCACGCTGCTGTTCGCGGGCGCGGGCTTCTTCGCGTTCAAGAGCCTGTCGGTGGAGGCCTTCCCCGACGTGACCGACACCCAGGTCACGGTGATCGCGCTCTACCCCGGCCGCGCGCCCGAGGAGGTCGAGAAGCAGGTCACGCTGCCCATCGAGGTGGCGCTGGCGGGCCTGCCCAACTCCATCCGCGTGTTCTCGCACACGCAGTTCGGCCTCTCGTTCAGCGTGGTCACCTACGACGACGCGGCCAACGTCAACATCGTGCGCCAGCAGGTGGCCGAGCGTCTCTCCAGCGTGGACCTGCCGCCCGGCGTGCAGGCCGAAATCGCGCCCAACGCCACGCCCGTGGGCGAGATCATGCGCTACCGCCTCAAGGGCGACGGCCTCTCCACCACCGACATCCGCACCATCGAGGACTGGACCGTGGAGCGCGCGCTGCGCCAGGTGCCCGGCGTGGCCGACGTGGTGGCCATGGGCGGCGCCATCAAGCAGTACGAGGTGCAGCCCGACCTGGACAAGCTGCGCGCCTACAAGGTCACGTTCCAGAACCTGCTCGACGCGCTCGGGCGCGGCAACGCCAACGCCGGCGGCAGCTACGTGGCCCAGGGGGCGCAGCAGTACACCATCCGCGGCATCGGCCTGCTGCAGTCGGCCGACGACATCGGCCGCATCGTCGTGGCCGCGCACGGCGGCACGCCCATCCTGATCCGCGACGTCGCCGAGGTGAAGACCGGTGCCGTGCCGCGCCTGGGCGTGGTGGGCCAGGACCTGGACGACGACGTGGTCACCGGCATCGTCATCATGAGGAAGGGCGAGAACCCGAGCGAGGTGCTCAAGGGCGTGAAGGCAAGAATCGCCGAGCTCAACGCGCGCGGCCTGCCGCCGGGCGTGCAGATCGTGCCGTTCTACGACCGCACCTGGCTCATGGACAAGACGCTGACCACGGTGTTCCGCAACCTCGTGGAAGGCGCGCTGCTGGTCTCGCTGGTGCTCTACCTCTTCCTGTCGAACCTGCGCGCGAGCCTGGCCGTGGTGGTCGTGATCCCGCTGTCGCTGCTGGCCACCTTCATGGGCCTGAAGGTGATGGGCGTGCCGGCCAACCTGCTGAGCCTGGGCGCCATGGACTTCGGCATCATCGTGGACGGCGCGGTGATCGTGGTCGAGAACATCATGCACCGCCTGGCCGAGCGCGGCGAGGACATGGACGAGCGCGACCGGCGCGAGACCATCATCGAGGCCGCCAACGAGGTCGGCCGCCCCACGCTGTTCTCGATGCTCATCATCATCGCGGCGCACATCCCCATCTTCGCGCTGCAGCGGCACGAAGGGCGCATCTTCCAGCCCATGGCGCTGTCGGTGACCATGGCGCTCGTGGGCTCGCTCATCTTCTCGCTCACGCTGGTGCCGCTGCTGGCCTACTGGATGCTCAAGCGCCGCCTGCCCCACGGCGACAACCGCGTGGTGCGCACGGCCAAGAGCCTCTACGCCCCCGTGCTCGACTGGGCGCTCGCGCACCGGCGCACGGTGGCCGTGATCGCGCTCGCGGCCTTCGGCGTCACGGGCGTGGTCGCCTCGCGCCTGGGCTCGGAGTTCCTGCCCGAGCTCAACGAAGGCACGACCTGGGTCAACTTCGCGCTCTCGCCCACGGTGTCGAGCGAGGAGGCCACGCGCATCCTGCGCATGGCGCGCAAGGCGCTGCTCACGGTGCCCGAGGTCAACACCACGGTCTCCAAGGCCGGCCAGCCCGAGGACGGCACCGACCCCAAGACCATCTCCATGGCCGAGATCTTCGTGGACGTGAAGCCCGAGGATCAATGGCGCCCTGGCATGACGCGCGAGAAGATCACCGACGAGATGAACCGCGTGCTCACGGCCATTCCCGGCATCGACCCGGCGTTCTCGCAGCCCATCCGCGACAACGTGCTCGAATCCATCTCGCAGATCAAGGGCCAGATCGTCATCAAGCTCGCGGGCGACGACCTGGCGGAGATGAAGCGCATCACCGACGCAATAGCGCGCGAGGTCAAGCAGGTGCAGGGCGTGGCGCGCGCCGAGATCGACCGCGACGGCCAGGTGCCGCAGCTGCTCATCAACATCGACCGCGACCGCGCCGCGCGCTACGGCCTGAACGTGGGCGACGTGCAGGACGTGATCGAGGCCGCCCTGGCCGGCAAGGCCGCCACCAGCCTGTGGGAGGGCGAGCGCAAGTTCGCCGTGGCCGTGCGCCTGCCCAAGGACGAGCGCGTGATCGCCAACCTGCCGCGCACGCCCATCGCCACGCCCGACGGCGGCTACGTGCCGCTCTCGGCCGTGGCCAACATCCGCGAGGGCACGGGCGCCATGAACATCGCGCGCGAAGCCGGGCGCCGCACCACGGCCATCGGCATCTTCATCGCCGGGCGCGACATGGGCTCGGTGGTGGCCGACATGAAGGCGCGCGTGGCACAGAACGTGCAAATCCCGGACACCTACCAGCTCAACTGGTCGGGCGAGTTCGAGAACCAGGAACGCGCGATGAAGCGCCTCTCGGTCGTCGTGCCCATCTCGCTGCTGCTGATCTTCGTGCTGCTGTTCGACGCCTTCAAATCGTTCAAGACCGCCTCGCTGATCCTGGTGAACGTGCCGCTGGCGCTCATCGGCGGCTTCATCGCGCTGTGGCTGCTGGGCATACCGCTGTCGGTGTCGGCGGCCATCGGCTTCATCGCACTGTCGGGCCAGGCCGTGCTCAACGGCGTGGTGATGCTCTCGGTCTACCAGCAGCTGCAGGCCGATGGCCTCAGCGTGGCCGAGGCCGTGCGCCAGGGCTCCATGCAGCGCCTGCGCACCGTGCTCATGACCGCGCTGCTCGCCATGCTGGGCCTGCTGCCCATGGCGCTCTCGCACGAGATCGGCGCCGAGACGCAGCGGCCCCTGGCCATCGTGGTGATCGGCGGGCTGGTCACGGCCACGCTGCTCACGCTGGTGGTGCTGCCAGCCCTGTACGTGGCCTGGTTCGGAGAGCGTTCCGCCAAGAACGGCGTTTGATATCTTTTCGGGCTCCAGCCCTTGTGCAGCAAGCGCTGGCAGCTATGTTTCTGATACCGCTGCCAGCGCCGCTCACCCCGCCAGGCGCGGCACGCCGCCGTGCCCTGCGCGGTCGTCGAGCCGGAACTGCGCCACCAGCTGCGACAGCCGCGCCGCCTGGTCGCGCAGCGAATCGGCCGCCGCGGCGGACTGCTCGACCAGCGCGGCGTTCTGCTGCGTCATGCGGTCGATCTCGCCCACCGACTGGTTCACATGGCCGATGCCCTCGGTCTGCTCGCTGGCGGCGGCGCTGATCTCGCCGATGATGTCGCCCACGCGCTGCACGCTGGCCACGATCTCCTTCATCAGCCCGCCCGCGTCCTCGACCTGGCGCACGCCGCCGTTCACGGCCGTCACGCTGTTGCCGATCAGGCCCTTGATCTCGCTCGCCGCCTGCGCGCTGCGCTGCGCCAGCGAGCGCACCTCGCCCGCCACCACGGCAAAGCCCCGGCCCTGCTCGCCGGCGCGCGCCGCCTCGACGGCGGCATTCAGCGCCAGGATGTTGGTCTGGAAGGCGATCGAGTCGATCAGGCCGATGATGTCGCCGATCTTGCGGCTGGAGGCCGAGATCTCGTGCATGCTGCCCACGGCCTGCTGCACCACCGTGCCGCCGCGCGTGGCCTCGCCCGAGGCCGACGCGGCGAGCTGGTTGGCCATCTGCGACGACGAGGCCGTCTGCTGCACCGTCGAGGTCAGCTGCGCCAGCGAGGCCACGGCCTCCTGCGCATGGCTGGCGGTCTGCTCGGTGCGCGCCGACAGGTCCTGGTTGCCCGTGGCGATCTCGGCGCTGGCCGTGGCGATGCTGCTGCTGGCGTCGCGCACCTGCGAGACGATGGCACCCAGGCTCTGCTCCATGTGCACCAGGGCGCGCTGCAGGTCGGCCACCTCGTCGCGGCCGACGACCTCGATGCGCTGCGACAGGTCGCCTCCGGCAATGGCCTGCGCCATCTGGCGCGCGCGCTCCAGCGGACGGCAGATCGACACCATGTTCAGCAGCGTCAGCGGCACCACCACCAGCACCGTGACGACCACCGCCAGCACGAACAGCCATTTGGTCTGGTCAGCGGTATCGCGCTGGCGCTGCACGGTGCGCTGCACCTCCTGGCGCAGGTGCGTGTCGAGTTCTTCCAGGCGCTGGCCGGTGGCGGTGAATTCGGCCCCCGCCTCGGTGCTCATGCGGTTGGCCACTGCCGCCGATTCGTAGCCGCCCGACTGCAGCAGCTGCGCCACGGGCGCGAACTGCGTGCCGTAGCGGTCGAGGTGGCCAACGAAGGCGCGCGCGATGGTGCCGTCCGCGCCCTGCGGCCCTTCCAGGAAGCGCCCGGCCACCTTCTTGGCCTGCTCCAGGCTGGCCAGCCACTGGGTGTGGGCCTGCCGGGCGGCGTCGGGCCGGTCGTAGGCGATGACCATGTCCTTCTCGTACTGGCGGATGGCGCCGACGGCGCCGCGCAGCTCGCCCAGGGCCACGGTCTTGGTGAAGCCCTGCGTCATGAAATCCTCGCTCATGCCGTGGATGCGCAGCATCCCGAACATGCCCGCGCCGCCCAGCAGGCCCAGCAGAACCATCACGACGACGATGGCGCCCAGCATCCGCAGACGGATGGTGAAATACCGCATGAGTGCAAAAACATCCATGGTCTTTCTCTCCAAAACCGCAGGCGGCATGAGGTCCTGCACGCCCACTACTGCAACAAAGCGTTGCAGTTTGCCAGACAAACACCTCCGGCTCGCCGTTTGCCTCCTATTCACGGGCTTTTCTTGGGGAAGGCCTCCAGAACACGCTCTCGCGGCCTCACAGGCGCCACCGCTTCAGCAGCAGGGCATTGGTCATCACGCTCACGGAACTGAGCGCCATGGCCGCGCCCGCCACCATCGGGTTCAGGTAGCCCAGCGCCGCCAGCGGAATGCCCGCCACGTTATAGGCGAAGGCCCAGAACAGGTTCTGGCGGATCTTGGCCACGGTGCGGTGCGAGATGTCGAGCGCCGCCGCCACCAGGCGCGGGTCGCCGCGCATCAGCGTGATGCCCGCAGCGTGCATGGCCACGTCGGTGCCGTTGCCCATGGCCAGGCCCACGTCGGCGGCGGCCAGGGCCGGGGCGTCGTTCACGCCATCGCCCACCATGGCGACGGTGTGCGCGCCGCCGCCCTGCTGCTGCAGCCGGCGCACCGCCACCGCCTTGTCGCCCGGCAGCACCTCGGCCATGACCTCCCCGGCCTCGGGCTGCAGGCCCAGGCGGCGCGCCATGGCCTCGGCGGCGCCCCGGTTGTCGCCCGACACCATGACGCAGCGCACGCCGCGCGCGCGCAGCAGCGCCAGCGCCTCACGCGCGCCGGGCTTGGGTTCGTCGCCGAACGCCAGCAGCGCCCGTAGAACATAGCGCGCCCCCACGCTCGGCACTCCCGTGTCCTCGCTGCCCCCCGAGGGGGCGCTCGCGGCTTCGGGCGGCCGTGCGCCGCTCGGTCCCTCCGCCACGCGCTCGGCCAGCGCCGAAACGGTGGCGCCCTCGCGCTGCCACTGCGCGGCCTGTGCCTGCAGCGGCCCCAGGTCCACGCCCAGTTCCTCCATCCAGCGCAGGCTGCCGACCAGGACGATGCGCGCGCCCGCCTCGCCCTCGGTGCCCCGGCCCGGCACGGCGCGCACGCCCTCGGGCGCGGCCAGCGCCAGGCCGCGCTCGCGGGCGGCCGCCACCACGGCGCGCGCCAGCGGGTGTTCGCTGCCGCTTTGCACGCTGGCCACGGCGGCGAGCAGCGCCGCTTCGTCCTGCCCTGGCACGGCCTGGAAGAACGCCGTCAGGCGCGGCCGCCCCACGGTCAGCGTGCCAGTCTTGTCGAAGGCCACGGTGTCCACGCGGTGCGCCGTCTCCAGCGCCTGCGCGTCCTTGATGAGAATGCCGTGGCGCGCCGCCACGCCCGTGCCGGCCATGATGGCGGCCGGCGTGGCCAGGCCCAGCGCGCAGGGGCAGGCGATCACCAGCACCGCCACGGCGCGGATCAGCGCCGTCTCCAGCCCCACGCCGGCCCACAGCCAGCCCAGCAGCGTGAGCAGCGCGATGGCCAGCACGGCGGGCACGAACACGGCAGACACCTTGTCCACCATGCGCTGGATCGGCGCCTTGGCAGCCTGCGCGTCTTCCACCAGGCGGATGATGCGCGCCAGCACCGTCTCGGCGCCCACGGCCTGCACCTGCATCACGATGCGGCCGTCGCCGTTGATCGCGCCGCCCGTCATCTGCGCGTCGGGCTCCTTCGCCACGGGCAGCGGCTCACCCGTGAGCATGGATTCGTCCACCTGCGTGTGCCCTTCCAGCACCACGCCATCGACGGGAATGCGCTCGCCCGGGCGCACCACCAGGCGGTCGCCGGCCATGACTTCGGACACCGGCACGTCCACCTCGCCGTCGCGCCCCAGCAGGTGCGCCACCTCGGGGCGCAGCGCGTGCAGCGCGCGGATGGCCGCCGTGGTCTGGCGCTTGGCGCGCGCCTCCAGCCACTTGCCCAGCAGCACCAGCGTGATGACCACGGCCGAGGCCTCGAAATACAGGTGCGGCACATGCCCCGCGTGCGCCGTGGCCCACAGCCACAGCGACAGGCCGTAGCCCGCGCTGGTGCCCAGCGCCACCAGCAGGTCCATGTTGCCCGTGAGCGCCTTGGCCGCATGCCAGCCCGCCTTGTAGAAGCGCGCGCCCAGGATGAACTGCACCGGCGTGGCCAGCAGGAATTGCGCCCAGGGCGGCAGCATCCAGTGCTGGCCGAACAGGTCCCCCAGCATGGGCAGCACCAGCGGCGCCGACAGCAGCAGGCCCATGGCCACGGGCGCGAAGCCGGCCCAGGGGCCGGCGGCGTCGGCCTCAGCCTCCTGCGCGGCCAGCGCGCGCGGCTCGTAGCCCGCGTTGCGCACGGCGCGCCGGGCCAGCGCGTCCATGTCCGGGCGGGCGGCGTCGTAGGTCACGTGCACCGACTCGGTGGCCAGGTTCACCGCCGCGTCCTGCACGCCGGGCACCTTGCGCAGCGCGCGCTCCACACGGGCCACGCAGCTCGCGCAGGTCATGCCGCCCACGCCGAAATCCAGCGTGGCGGGGGTGTTCTCAGCCGTCGTCGTCATGGCGAAACCTCTGCGTTTTTCACAATGGCGCCCAGCTTAAACCTTGCCATGCTGGCAAGGTCAACCCCACCCGGCTTGCAAATCCGCTTGACTCTGCCACCATGGCAGGGTTCATCATCGTGGCCCTATCCATAACCCCACCCGGAGGACTTTTCCATGCAATACACCTTCACCGTCCAAGGCATGACCTGCGGCCACTGCGAGCGCGCCGTGGTGCACGCCGTGCGTGCGCTCGACAACGAAGCCCTCATCAAGGTCGACCTGCCCACGGGCCAGGTCGTGGTCGAGAGCGAGAAATCGCGCGACGCCATCGCCAACGCCATCCAGGAAGAAGGCTACAAGGTCGCCGCGTGACCGTCCCCATCGGCGAGGCCGCCCGGCGCGCCGGTATCTCGGCGCGCATGGTGCGGCACTACGAATCGCTCGGCCTGCTGGCCCCGGTGGCGCGCACCGGCAGCGGCTACCGCCAGTACACCGAGGCGGACATCCACACCCTGCGCTTCATCCGCCGCGCGCGCGACCTGGGCTTCTCCATGGACGAAATCGCCACGCTGCTCGGCCTGTGGCAGGACAAGCAGCGCGCCAGCAGCCAGGTCAAGCAGATCGCGCAAAAACACATCGCCAACCTCTCCGAGCGCATCGCCGCCATGCAGGCCATGCAGCGCAGCCTGCAGGCGCTGGTGGGCTGCTGCCACGGCGACGACCGGCCCGACTGCCCGATCCTTGACGACCTGGCGGCTTGAGATGAAGAACATCCCCCTGAGCGGCTGCGCCGCTTCCCCCTTCTCTCGCAACGCTGCGCGTTGCGGGAAGGGGGACGACGCCAGCGCGGCGGGGCGGCCCTTGCGCGGCGTCCGCTGGCTTGGGGCGCGCCGGTTTCAAGGGCTGTGGGCGGTGCTTAATAACTGAAAAGAACCATGCCGCCATTGCCTGCCGTGGTGCTGGAGCGCTGGGCGCACGCCAGCGGCGGCGCCGGCACCGCCATTGTGCTGCCCGACGGCTGCCGCGACCTGATCCTGCGGCGCGAGGCGGGATGCCGCCCGCAGTGGCTGGTTTCGCCGCTGGACACGCAGGCGCGCAGCGTGGCCAGCGCCCGCGCCACCCAGTGGCTGGGCTTTCGCCTGCGGCCCGGTGTGCGCATCGACAGCGCGGCCCTGCTGGCGGCGGCACGGCACGTGCCCGAGGGCGAGGAAAGCGCGCTGCTGCCGCACATCGACCAGCATGCCGTGCTCGACCCGCGCGTGGCCGACGCACTGGCCGCGCTGCGCGAGGCCCCCCAGGTGGCCTGGGCAGCGCGGGCGCTGGGCGTTTCGCCGCGCAGCCTGGAGCGGCTGCTGCACAGCGCCACCGGACAGCCGCCGCAGTACTGGCGCGCGCTGGCACGGGTGCGCGGCGCGGCCCAGGCACTGGCCAGCGGCGCGCCGCTGGCCGCCATCGCGGCCAGCCACGGCTATGCGGACCAGGCCCATTTCAGCCGCGAATGCCTGCGCTGGCTGGGCGCCACGCCGGCCCGCCTGCGGGCAGCGCCGGCCCTGCTCGCGCTGGCCTGCGCGCCGGGCTACGGCGCTGGCGGCTGAGGTGCGCCCATGGGCGTGCACAGTTCCACCAGAAAGCCGTTGTTGTCGTGCACGTAGGCCACGGTCTGCCCCCACGGCATGGCCTCGGGCGGCTGCACCAGCGCGGCCCCCGCGCGCACCGCGCGCTCCACGGCGGCGGCGACGTCCGCCGTGGTGAAGGCGATCTCGCAGCATGGCGCCCCCGCCACCGCGCGCTGCGGGCTCTTGCCCAGCTGCGCCATCAGGCGCAGCGACGAAAACGCCAGCGCCGTGGCGCCGGTGTCGAGCTCGCCGAAGTCACCCGCCTCGTGCACGAAGCGCCGGCGCAGGCCGAAAGCCGCTTCGTAGAAGGCCACGGTGGCCGGAACGTCCTCGACGTAAAGAATGGTGTAGCCGAATTGCATGGCAAAAACCCCTGGAAAAGAAGCCGCCAGCGTAGCCACGCGCCCGGCCGTGGTCTTGAAGAAATGCGACAGGCTCAGCGCCTGCGCCGCGCCCAGCGCCCGCCGAACTGGTTGATGGCCATGCCCAGCAGCACCGCCAGCGTGCCCAGCCACTGCACGCCCGTGGGCCGCTCGCCCAGCAGCAGCATGGCCGACAGCAGGCCGATCACCGGCACCAGCAGCGACAGCGGCGCCACCGTGCTCGCGGCGTGGCGCTGCAGCAGCCGCGTCCACAACCCGTAGCCCAGCAGCGTGGACAGCACGGCCAGGTAGGCCACCGTGCCCAGCTCGCGCCAGCCGATGCCCTGCAACTGGCGCTGCACGCTGTCGGCGCCATCCACCCACAGCGACAGCAGCGCCAGCGGCAGCACCGGGAACACGCTGGTCCAGACGATGAACGACACCGGCTCGTACCGCCCCTGGCGCGCCGCCGCGCGCGTGAGCAGGTTGGACACCGCCCACATCGCCGCCGCGCCCACGGTGAAGGCGAAGCCCAGCAGCGTCATGCCCGCCGCGCCGTCGCCGTGCGCGGCACCGATCATGCCCAGCCCGCCGATGGCGATGCACAGCCCCAGCCACTGCCAGCGCTGCGGCTGCTCGCCCATCAGCAGCGCCGCCAGCAGCATGGTGATGAAGGCCTGCGTCTGCAGCACCACCGAGGCCATGCCGGCCGGCATGCCCAGCTTCATGCCCGTGAACAGCAGCCCGAACTGCCCCACGCCCTGCACCAGCCCGTAGGCCGCCAGCAAACCCCAGCCGACGCCGCGCGGCGGGCGCACGAACAGCAGCAGCGGCACCGACGCCGCGACGAAGCGCAGCGCGCACAGCAGCAGCGGCGACAGCGTGGCCAGGCCCCACTTCATGACCACGAAGTTCAGCCCCCAGATGACGATGACCACCAGGGCGCTGGCCCAGTCGGCCCGGCCCATGCCGGAGGGGGAAGATGCGGTGGCTGCGGACATGGGGGCTTTCAGGGGCTGGTGATTGCTCCGGTTATCGTAGCTGCCAGCGCTTGCTCCATCGGGGTTTCAGATGGAAAACACTCTTAACCCTTTTGCCATCAATCGCTGGCCGCTCTCTTTTTAGGACTTCTCGCGGGCGCGGCCGGGGGCCCCAGCACGCCGTGCATCAGCGTGGCGATGCACTGCTCGGCCACCTGGGCGGCGCTGTACTCGCCATCGGGCTGGTACCAGCGCCCGATCCAGCTCAAGGCGCCGGCGATGACGAAAGCCGTCATCTTCGGGTCGCAGGCGCTGAGCGATCCCTCCTGCACGCCCTGCGCCACCAGGCGGCGGAAGGCCAGGTCGATCTCCGCCTTCATGCGGCGCAGCTCGGTGCGGCTGGGCTCGGGCACCTCTTCGTCGCCGATGCGGATCAGGCACATGCCGAAGGGCTGGGTGACGATGTCGGCATACACCCGCATGCACGCGCGCAGCTGGTCCACGGCGTTGCCGCCCGCCGCCCGCGAGGCCTCGATGCCGTCGAGCGTCATGTGCAGGCCCTTCTTCACGCACTCCAGCAGGATCTCGTCCTTGTTCTTCACGTAGTAGTACAGCGTGGGCTTGGTGACGTGCAGGCGCGCGGCGATGTCGTCCAGCGAGGTGGCGTGAAAGCCGCGCTCGTTGAACATCTGCGCCGCCGTGGACAGCACGGCGTTGCGCTTGGCCTCGCGCTGCGCCTCGCGCGCGGGCGCCTGGGCCCAGGGCGAAGCCGGGGCCGCGGCGCGCGGCGCGCGGCGCGCGGCCTGCGGATCTGTGCGTGATGTGCCCATACGGGAAATCCTTCGTGTATCGGGTAAGTACTGATTTTCCAAAATCGCGGCTGCACCAGAATCTACTTTCAAGTAACAAGTCTACGTAAAAGTAGAAATTCGTCCTTTCGCACAAACCCGTAGAGGAGCCCGATGGAGACAACGCTTGCGCGCGGCGCACATTCCGCCGCCCCGCCCTTGCTGCAGGTGGACAGCGTGACGCTGGCGTTCGGCGGCGTGCGCGCGCTGTCCGGCGTGGGCTTCGGCGTGCAGCCGGGCTCCATCACCGCCGTGATCGGGCCCAACGGCGCGGGCAAGACCTCGCTGTTCAACACCATCTCGGGCTTCTACCGGCCCACGGGCGGCAGCATCCGCTTCAAGGGCCAGGACATCACGCGCATTCCCGCGCCGCAGCGCGCCCGCATGGGCCTGGGGCGCAGCTTCCAGAACATCGCGCTGTTCCGCGGCATGACGGTGCTGGACAACATCAAGCTCGGCCGCCACGCGCACCTCAAGACCAACGTGTTCGACGCGCTGTTCTATATGGGCCGCGCGCGCCGCGAGGAGGCCGCGCTGCGCCGCGACATCGAGGAGCGCATCATCGACTTCCTGGAGATCGACCACATCCGCCACGCGCCCGTCTCGGCCCTGTCCTACGGCCTGCAAAAGCGCGTGGAGATGGCGCGCGCGCTGGCCATGCAGCCCGAGATCCTGATGCTCGACGAGCCCGTGGCCGGCATGAACCGCGAGGAGACAGAGGACATGGCGCGCTTCATCCTCGACGTGCGCGCCGAGTGGGGCGTGACGGTGCTGATGGTGGAGCATGACATGGGCATGGTCATGGACCTGTCGGACCACGTGGTGGTGCTCAACTTCGGCCAGGTCATCGCGCAGGGCGTGCCGGCCGTGGTGCAGGCCGACCCGGAAGTGGGCCGCGCCTACCTGGGCTCGGGCAACGTCGATGAGCTGCGCGCCAAGCTGCGCGCGGCCGCACAGCCAGCCATGGCGGGAGCCGCATGATGGATTGGGCCTACCTGTTCGAGATCAGCCTCACCGGCATCGCCAGCGGCGGGCTGTACGCGCTCGCCGCGCTGGCCTTCGTGATGGTCTACAAGGCCACGCGCGTGGTCAACATCGCCATCGGCGAGATGCTCATGGCCGGCGGCTACCTGTTCTTCACCTTCGCCGCCATGTGGGCACTGCCGCTGTGGCTGGCGATTCCGGCCGCCGTGCTGGCCTGCGGCCTGCTGGGCGCGGTGATCGAGCGCACCATGATCCGCCCGCTGCTGGGCGAGCCGCCGATCTCCGTCTTCATGGTCACCGTGGGCCTGTCGTCGGTGCTCATCGGCCTGGTGGAAATGGTCTGGACGGCCGACCAGCGCCGCCTGCCCGAGTTCATGCCCAGCGACCCGATCATGGTGGGCGACGCCTTCCTCGCGCCCAAGGTGTTCTGGGGCGCGGTGGTGGCCGCCGTGTTCATCGCCGCCGTGCTGCTGGTGTTCCGCTACTGGCGCGGCGGGGTGGCGCTGCGCGCCACGGCCAGCGACCAGGCCGCCGCCTATTCGGTGGGCATCAACGTGCCGCGCGTGTTCTCGCTGGCCTGGGTGGCCTCGGCCATGCTCGCGGCCATCTCCGGGATCATCGTCGGCTCGATCGGCGGCATCTCATCGAGCATGGGCGTGTTCGGCCTGTCGGTGCTGGTGGTCGTCATCGTCGGTGGGCTCGACAGCGTGCTCGGCGCGCTCGTGGGCGGCATCCTCATCGGCCTGGTGGAGGCGCTGGCCGGCGCCTACCTGGGCGGCGAATACAAGCTGCTGGCCACCTTCGTGGTGCTGGTGGTCATCCTGATGGCGCGGCCCTACGGCCTGTTCGGCACCCACGAAATCGAACGTCTTTAAGGGCTCATCACCATGCGTATCGGAACCCTCAAGGAAAGCTACGTCGCCGACGCGGCGCTGTTCGACTCGCGCACCCAGCATGCGTGGCTCGCCATCGCCGCCACGCTGCTGCTGCTGTTCCCCTTCGTCGCCAGCGACTACTGGCTCTACATGGCCTGCCTCGTGGCCATCAACGTGGCAAGCGCCACGGGCCTCAACATCCTCACCGGCTACACCGGCCTGGTGAGCCTGGGCCAGGCCGCCTTCATGGGCCTGGGCGCGTACACCGTGGCCATCCTGCAGACGCGCTACGGCACGCCCTTCCTGCTGAACCTGCTGGCCGGCGGCGTGGTGGCCATGCTGGGCGGCATCGTGGTGGGCATTCCGTCGCTGCGCGTGAAGGGGCTGTACCTGGCAATCGCAACCATAGCCGCCTCGTTCATCGCGCACTTCCTGTTCGCCAACTTCCAGATCACCGGCGGCACGGCCGGGCTGTCGCTGCCGCCGGCGCGCCTGCTGGGCATGGATCTGGATACGTCGTTCCGCCTGTACTGGCTCATCGTGCCGGTGGCGGTGCTGATGCTGCTGGGCGCGGCCAACCTGTTCCGCACGCGCATCGGACGTGCCTTCATCGCCATCCGCGACCGCGACATCTCGGCCGAGGTGCTGGGCATCCCGCTGCTGCGCTACAAGCTGCTGTCGTTCGGCCTGTCGTCGTTCTACGCCGGGCTGGCGGGCGGGCTGTGGGCCTACTTCTTCCGCGTGGTCACGCCCGAGAGCTTTCCGCTGTCGATGTCGATCTTCTTCCTCGCGGCCATCATCGTCGGCGGCATGGGCTCGATCCTCGGCGGCATCCTCGGCGCGGTGTTCATGACCATGGTGCCCGAGCTGCTCAAGCTCGTCGTCGACCTGCTGCCCGGCGGGGCCGCGCTGGCGGTGTTCCTCTCGCCCGTGCGCCTGGTGGTGTTCGGCGCACTCATCATCGGTTTTCTGGTGTTCGAGCCGCTCGGGCTCGCAGAAATATGGCGCCGCGTGCGCCGCTTCTTCCACCTGTGGCCCTTCCGTAATTAACACCCTAGGAGACAGACATGGCACAGCATCGCATTTCCACGAAACGCCGCAGCCTCATGCTGGGCGCAGCCGCCGCCGCGCTCGTGCAACCGCTCTCAGTGCTGGCGCAAGGCGCCGAGGAGATCGTCATCGGCGGCTCCATCCCCATGACCGGCGTGTTCGCCTTCGCGGGCGTGGGCATCAACGCGGGCATCCAGGACTACGTGAAGATCGTCAACGACGCCGGCGGCATCAAGGGCCGCAAGGTCAGGTACGTGCCCGAGGACACGGGCTACAAGGTGGACGTGTCGGTGGCCGCGTTCAAGAAGATCACCAGCCAGAACAAGGTCAACGTCTACTACGGCGACTCCACCGGCTTCGCCAAGACCATCAACCCCGAGCTGGAGCGCAACGGCAACATCCTGATGGCCGGCGCCTCGTTCGCCAGCGAACTCAACGACCCGAAGAAGTACCCGCACCAGTTCCTCGTGGGCCCCGACTACACGGAGATGTTCGGCATCCTGCTCAAGCACATCGCCAAGGAGAAGCCCGGCGCCAAGGTGGCCTTTGTCTACTCCGACTCCGAGTTCGGCCGCGACCCGATCGAGAAGAGCGAGGCCGCCGCCAAGGCGCTGGGCCTGTCGGTGCCCGTCAAGATCATGACGCCCGCGGGCAGCGTGGACGTGTCCACCGAGGTCATCAAGCTGCGCCGCGCCGCGCCCGACTACACCATCTTCCACGGCTACATCCTCGCGCCCATTCCCGAGTTCATCACCCAGGGCAAGCAGCAGGGCATGAAGAGCAAGTGGATGGGCACCTTCTGGACCATGGACAGCTCCACCGTCATGAAGATGGGCGAAGCGGGCGACGGCTTCATGGGCGTGATGCCCTACCGCTACTACTACGACACCGAAAAGGCGCCGATGCTGGAGAAGATCCGCGCCCTGCGCCCCGAGTACCAGAGCACGGCCTACATGCAGGGCTTCCTGGCCGCCATGCTGTTCCTCGAATCGGCCAAGCGCTGCCTGGACGGCAACAAGCCGCTCACCGGCGCCAACCTCAAGGCCGCGCTCAACAGCCTCAAGGACTTCGACACCGGCGGGCTCATCGGCGTGCCGATCACCATCAGCGGCAACTCCATTCCCGTAGGGCGCGTCTACCGCGCCGACATGAAGGCGCAGAAGATGGTCGCCGCATCCGACTGGATCAAGCTCTGACCCCGCCGCAGCCATGACCCAGCAAGCCACGGATTGCGTCCTCGAAGTCAACAACATCGAGGTCATCTACAACAAGGTCGTGCAGGCCCTGCGCGGCCTGTCGCTGGCCGTGCCGCGCGGGCAGATCGTGGCGCTGCTGGGCAGCAACGGCGCGGGCAAGAGCACCACGCTCAAGGCCATCTCGGGCCTGCTGCCGCTGGAGAACGGCGCGCTCGAAGCGGGCAACATCCGCTTCAACGGGCAGAGCACCGCATCCATCGCGCCGCAACTGCTGGTGCGCCGCGGGCTGTCGCACGTCATGGAGGGGCGGCGCGTGTTCGAGGACCTGACCATCGAGGAGAACCTCGTCGCCTCGACCTATGCGCTCAGCGGGCGCGACGGTGCCGCCAAGCCCGACTTCGACCTGGTGTACGAATACTTCCCGCGCCTGCACGAGCGGCGCAAGGGCCTGGCCGGGTACCTGTCGGGCGGCGAGCAGCAGATGCTGGCCATCGGCCGCGCGCTCATCGCGCAACCCGAGCTGATCCTGCTCGACGAGCCCTCGCTGGGCCTGAGTCCGAAGCTCACCGAGGACATCTTCGGCATCATCGCGCGCATCAACGCCGAGCGCGGCACCTCCATGCTGCTGGTGGAGCAGAACGCCACCGTGGCCCTGGCCGTGGCGCACAGCGGCTACATCATGGAGAACGGCAAGATCGTCATCGACGGCACGGCCGAGCGCCTGGCGAACGACCCCGACGTGCGCGAGTTCTACCTCGGCATGGGCGGCAGCGGCGAAGCCAAGAGCTTCAAGGACATCAAACACTACAAGCGCCGCAAGCGCTGGCTGTCATGAACCTTCCCGAACTCACCCTGCCCCAGATGCTGCGCCAGCGCGCGCAGCGCGATGCCCAGCGCGTGGCCATCCGGCAAAAGGACTTCGGCATCTGGAAGCCCGTCACCTGGGCGCAGTACTACCAGCGCGCCTGCCACTTCGGCCAGGGCCTGCAGCAGCTCGGCCTGCCCGCGGGCGGCCACGTCGGCGTGATCGCCGAGAACCGCATCGAATGGGTGCTGGCGCAGATGGGCGCGGGCCTGGTCGGCGCCATCACCGTGGGCGTGTACCCCACCAGCCCCTCGCCCGAGGTGGCCTACGTGGTCGGCCATGCCGACATCGACATCATGGTCTGCGAGGACCAGGAACAGACCGACAAGGTGCTCGACGCCCTGGCCGAGCTGCCGCGCCTGCAAAAAATCATCGTCATGGAGACCAAGGGGCTGCGCAGCTTCGCCCCCGAACACCGCGCGCTCATCACGACCTTCGACGAAGTGGAGCGCCTGGGCGCCAGCGTGCACAGCCAGGCGCGCATCGACGACGTGCTGGCGCGGCAGACGCTCGACGACATCGGGCTGATGATCTACACCTCCGGCTCCACCGGCAAGCCCAAGGGCGCCATGGTCTCGTGGCGCAACATGCGCGGCGTCAGCCCCGGCATCATCGAGCGCCTGCGCCTGGACGCGCACACCACGCACCTGTCCTACCTGCCGCTGTGCCACGTGGCCGAGCAGATGCTGACCACCTTCTGCCCCATCTACCTGGGCTCGCAGGTGAACTTCGGCGAATCCATCCGCACCGTGCAGGAAGACCTGCGCGAGGTCGCTCCCACCATGTTCCTGGGCGTGCCGCGCATCTGGGAAAAGCTGCACTCGGCCATCGCCATCAAGATGCAGGAAACCGGCGCGCTGCGCCGCGCGCTCTACCAGCGCGCCCTGGCCGGCTGCGCCCCGCTGGCGGAAAAGCCGCGCAGCCAGTGGACCGTGCTGGAGCGCCTGCGCCACGCCGCGCACTACTGGCTGGTGCTGCGCGCGCTGCAGAACTTCATCGGCTTGCGCGATGCGCGCGTGGCGCTGACCGGCGCCGCACCCATCGCGCCCGACGTGGTGCGCTTCTTCCGCACCCTGGGCGTGCCGCTGGTCGAGGTCTACGGCCTGACCGAATCCACCGGCATGGTCACGGGCCACGACCTCGACCAGGTGAGCGTGGGCACCGTCGGCCCGGTCACGCAGGGCGTGGCGTACCGCATCGCCGACAACGGCGAGTTCCAGATCCAGGGCGAGATGGTGTTCGCCGGCTACTACAAGAACCCCGAGGCCACGGCGCAGAGCATCCAGGACGGCTGGCTGCACACCGGCGACGTGGTGCGCGAGACGGACGGCCAGCTCCAGATCGTGGACCGCCTCAAGGACATCATGATCACCGCCGGCGGCAAGAACCTCACGCCGTCCGAGATCGAGAACACCATGAAGGCCAGCCCCTACATCAAGGAATGCGTCATCGTGGCTGAGGGGCGCAAGTTCGTCGGCGCGCTGGTGATGATCGACTACGAGACCGTGGGCAAATGGGCCGAGGCGCGGCGCATCGCGTTCACGCACTTCCGCTCGCTGGTGGAAACGCCCGCCGTGCGCCAGCTCATCGACGCCGAGATCGCCGGCGGCAACGCCAGGCTGGCCCAGGTGGCGCAGATCCGCAAGTTCCACCTGCTCACCAAGGAACTGGACCACGACGACGGCGAAGTCACCGCCACCATGAAGGTGCGCCGCAGCAGCATCTACAAGACCTACGCGAGCGAGATCGAGGCGCTGTATTCATAGCCAAATCGGCCTCCAGCGCTTGTCCATCAAGCGCTGGCAGCTCTTATTCCAATAGCACACCATGACCAACACCTCCCCCCTGATCGTCACCCGCCAGGACGCCATCGCCACCCTGGTGTTCAACCGCCCCGCCGCCCTGAACGCACTCGACCTGCCCATGGCCCAGGCCCTGCTGGCGGCGGTGCAGTCCATTGCCGCCGACCCCGGCGTGCGCGCCGTGGTGCTCAAGGGCGCGGGCCGCGCCTTCATTGCCGGGGGCGACCTGGCCACGCTGCAGGCCAACCCGGCCCAGGGCGCGCGCGACCTGCTGGCGCCGCTGAACGCCACGCTGCAACTGCTGCAGCAGATCGACGCGCCCGTCATCGCCCAGGTGCATGGCGCGGCGGCGGGCGGCGGCCTGTCGCTGATGCTGATGTGCGACTTCGTGCTCGCCGCCGAGGGCACCAAGTTCAACCTCGCCTACATCAACCTCGGCACCAGTTGCGACGTCGGCGGCTCGTGGGCGCTGCCGCGCCTGGTGGGCCTGCGCCACGCGCTGGAAATCGCGCTGCTGGGCGACAACTTCTCCACGGACGACGCGCTGCGCCTGGGCCTGGTCAACCGCGTGCTGCCCGCCGCCGAACTGGACAGCGCCACCCACGCCCTGGCCGAGCGCCTGGCCCACGGCCCCACCAGGGCCTACGGCCAGATGCGCCGCCTGCTGCGCACCAGCTTCGACCGCGACCTGCCCGCGCAACTGGCGGCCGAGGCCCAGGCCTTCGACACCTGCGCCCACACGCAGGACATGCGCGAAGGCATCGAGGCCTTCTTCGCCAAGCGCAAACCCCAGTTCATTGGCCATTGAAAGGAACACCCCCATGACCCCGCTCCGCGACATCTTCATCGTCGGCACCGCCCGCACCGCCATCGGCACCTTCGGCGGCAGCCTCAAGGACGTGCCCAACACCCAGCTCGCCACCACCGCCGTGAAGGCCGCCATCGCGCGCGCCGGCATCGCGCCCGACGCCGTGGGCCACGTCGTCATGGGCAACGTCATCCCCACCGACACCAAGGACGCCTACCTTTCGCGCGTGGCCGCCATCGACGCCGGCTGCCCCATCGAGACGCCCGCGTTCAACGTCAACCGCCTGTGCGGCTCGGGCCTGCAGGCCATCGTGTCGGCCGCGCAGGCCATCGGCTACGGCGACTGCGACGTGGCCGTGGGCGGCGGCAGCGAGAGCATGAGCCGCGGCCCCTACTTCGACCAGGGCGCGCGCTGGGGCCAGCGCATGGGCGACAGCAAGAGCATCGACTACATGCTCGGCATCCTGCACGACCCGTGGCAGAAGATGCACATGGGCATCACCGCCGAAAACGTGGCCGAGCGCTACAACATCTCGCGCGAAATGCAGGACCAGCTCGCGCTGGAAAGCCAGCGCCGCGCCGCTGCCGCCATCGCCGCCGGGTACTTCAAGGAACAGATCGTCCCCGTCGAAATCGCCACGCGCAAGGGTACGGTGCTGTTCCAGGAAGATGAGCATGTGCGCGCCGCCACCACGCTGGAGGCGCTCGCCGGCATGAAGCCCGCGTTCAGGAAGGACGGCGGCACCGTCACGGCCGGCAACGCCTCGGGCATCAACGACGGCGCCGCCGCCGTGGTGCTGGCCGCTGGCGGCCGCGTGCAGGCCCTGGGCCTGAAACCCCTGGCGCGCCTGGTGGGCTACGCGCACGCCGGCGTGGAGCCGGCCTACATGGGCATTGGCCCCGTGCCCGCCACACAAAAGGTGCTGGCGCGCACCGGCCTGAAGGTCAGCGACATGGACGTGATCGAGGCCAACGAGGCCTTCGCCGCCCAGGCCTGTGCCGTGGCGCAGGAGCTGGGTTTCGATCCGGCCAAGGTCAACCCCAACGGCTCGGGCATCTCGCTCGGCCACCCCGTGGGCGCCACCGGCGCCATCATCACCACCAAGGCGATTGCCGAGCTGCACCGCACGGGCGGGCGCTACGCGCTGGTGACCATGTGCATCGGCGGCGGCCAGGGCATCGCCGCCATCCTCGAACGGGTTTGAGTTTTTTTGGCCTCCAGCCCTTGTCCATCAAGCGCTGGCAGCTCATCTATCCATAGCACCATGCTCCCCAACACCTTTCTTTCCGCCGCGCAGCGGGCCGAACTGCAACTCTTCACCGAATCGCTGGAGCGCTTTTGCGACGCGGAGATCGAGCCCCACTACCGCGGCTGGGAAAAAGCCGGCCTGGTCAACCGCGATCTGTTCCGCAAGATGGGCGAGAACGGCTACCTGTGCGCCGACGTGCCGGAGGAATACGGCGGCCCGGGCGCCAGCGTGCACTTCTCGTTCGCCGTAGTGCAGGTGCTCTCGCGCCGGGGCTATGGCGGCTTCGTCGGCGGGCTGCAGGTGCACAACGACATCGTTCCGCCCTACCTGCTGCACTGCGGCACCGAGGCGCAGCGTGCGTACTGGCTGCCGCGCATGGCCCGCGGCGAGGCCGTGGCGGCCATCGGCATGACCGAGCCCGGCGCGGGCAGCGACCTCAAGGCCATCCGCACCACGGCACGGCGCGAAGGCGACGCATACGTCATCAACGGCAGCAAGATCTTCATCAGCAACGGCCAGCACTGCGACCTGCTGGTGCTCGCCGCCAAGACCGACCCGGCCGCCGGCGCCAGGGGCGTGAGCCTGTTCCTGGTGGATGCGAAAACGCCCGGCTTCACGCGCGGCCAGAACCTGGAGAAGATCGGCCAGCACGCGGGCGACACGTCCGAGCTGTTCTTCGAGGACATGCGCGTGCCGCTGGACGCGCTGCTCGGCGGCGTCGAGGGCCAGGGCTTCGCGCAGATGATGCGCGAGCTGCCGCGCGAGCGCCTGATCATCGGCGTGCAGGCGGTGCACGGCGCCCGGGGCGCGCTGGACGCGACGCTGAAATACGTGCAGGAGCGCCAGGCGTTCGGCCAGGCCATCGGCCAGTTCCAGAACACGCGCTTCACACTGGCGCAGTGCGCGGCCGACATCGCCGCCGCCGAGGCCTTCCTGGCCATGAGCGTGGCGGCCTACGAACGCGGCGAACTCACCCCCGAGGCCGTGAGCGCGCTCAAGCTGCACACCACCGAGGTCTTCGGCCGCGTGGCCGACGCCTGCCTGCAGCTCTTCGGCGGCTACGGCTACATGGCCGAGTACCCGATCTCGCGCTTCTGGACCGACGCGCGCGTGCTGCGCATCTACGGCGGCACGTCGGAGATCATGAAGGAACTGGTGGCGCGCTCGCTGCTCGGGCGCTGAGCGCCCTTATACGGGTTTGCATTCAACCGTATAACTAGGCGGGAAGCTGCAGACAGTGCTGTAGCACGGCAAGGCGAACCAACGACGTTAGACGGTTGAAGGCAAATCCGTATTACTTGTAGAACACCTCCACGCTCCCCTTGAGCGTGATGAGCAGCGGCCGGCCCTTGCGGTCCACGGTCTTGCCGGCCGGCACCTTGATCCAGCCCTCGCTGACGCAGTACTCCTCCACGTCGAAGCGCTCCTTGCCGTTGAAGCGGATGCCGATGTCGGCCTCCTGCTGGAACACGGCCGCCGCATGGTGGGGGCTGCGCGGGTCGATGGCCAGGCGGTCGGGCAACGGGAGGCGGGCGGTATCGGTCACGGGTGCAATCTCGCAAAAAACACGAAGGCGCCATTGTCCTGCAACCGGCCTGCCCGCCACGGAACTCCTGAAACCATAGCTGCCAGCGCTTTCTGCATAAGGGCTCAAGCCGTTTTTCATGCCAAAAACCGCCCTGTGGACAACCCTGGGCGCAGGGCTGGCATAAGCCGGTGCTTATCCACAGCACGGGCCGGTGCGCGCGCTTTATCCCCATTTCAGGCGCAGCACGCGCCCCTGTCCCTCCCCATGCTTTGGAACCAATCAAATCATTGATGAAAAAGGAGATTTTCAAGTTATCCACAGAACGGGCCATCCTCTACTACTACCACTATCTTTCAATATTGAATACAAAGGACAACAACAGCCGTGGCAGCGCCGGCGCCCCGGGGCGGGGCGCGCGGGCGAAAAAAAGCGCCCGGCCGGGCGCATGGAGGAGGAAGAAAGGGCGGGCCGCCGTTCAGCGCAGCAGCGCGTAGCCCACGCCGATGGCGGCCAGGATGCCCACGGCATCGGCGAACAGCGCACAGGCCAGCGCATGGCGCGTGTTCTTCACGCCCACGCTGCCGAAATAGACGGCCAGCACGTAGAACGTGGTCTCGGTCGAGCCCTGGATGATGGCGGCCAGCCGCGCGGGGAAGGAATCGACGCCGTAGGTCTGCATCACGTCCACCATCAGGCCACGCGCCCCGGCGCCGGACAGCACCTTCATCAGGCCCACGGGCAGCGCGGGCAGGAAGTCGGTGTTCCACCCGGCCCAGGCCACCACGGCGCCGATGGCGCCGAGCAGCGCATCCATGCACCCGGCGGCGCGGAAGACGCCGATGGCCGCCAGGATGGCGATCAGGTACGGCACGACCTGGATGGCCACGCCAAAGCCCTCCCGGGCCCCTTCGATGAAGGCGTCGTACACGTTCACGCGCCGCCAGGCCCCGGCCACGACGAACAGCAGCACCACGCCCAGCACCACGGCGGCGCCCGTGGTGCTGGCGATGCGCGCCGCCTGTTCGGCCGGCAGCCGCGCCAGCGCCGTGACGGCCGCCGCCAGCAGGCCGGCCACGGCCAGCAGCGGCAGCAGCAGGCGCGCGCGCCACAGCGGCAGGCGCTGGGCCACGGCCACGGCGAGCACGCCCGCGAGCAGCGAGATGAAGGTGGCCAGCAGCGTGGGCAGGAAGATGTCGGCCGCGTTGAAGCCCGCGCCCAGCCCTTGCTTGAGCGCCACGCTCTGGCGCATGGCGATGACCGAGGTGGGAATCAGCGTCAGCCCCGCCGTGTTCATCACCACGAACATGATCTGCGCATCGCTGGCGGTGCCGGGCGGCTCGCGGTTCAGCGCCTGCAGCTCGCGCATGGCTGTCAGCCCGAGCGGCGTGGCGGCGTTGTCCAGGCCCAGCAGGTTGGCCGAGAGGTTCATGGTCATGGCGCCCTGCGCCGGGTGGCCCTGCGGCACGCCCGGAAACAGCAGGCGTAGCAGCGGCGCGGCCGCGCGCGCCAGCAGCTCGATCATGCCGGCCTGCTGGCCCACGCGCATCAGGCCCAGCCACAGGGCCATGATGCCGGCCAGGCCCAGCGCGATCTCGAAGCCCGCGCGCGCGCCGTCGAACAGGGCCGCGAGCAGCGCGGTGAAGATGCCCTCCTCGCCCAGCCACCAGCGCACCACGGCCGTGGCGCAGGCGGTGACGAAAAAGCCGATCCAGACCCAGTTCAGCGCCATGGCGGCCGGGGGTTAGAAAGGCGCGCTGTCCGGGTCGGTATCCACGGGCGCCTGCGCCGGGCCGGTCACGGCGCCGCCGGGCTGCGCAGCGGCGGCGGCGGCGGCGGCCGGGGCATCGCCCACGCTACGGCCCTCGCCGCCCAGTGCTTCCACCAGGTCGGGGATCAGTTTGGTCAATTCGCCCGTGGCGATGGCCACGTCGGTATCGAAGCCCTGGTCGTCGGGCGCCTGGCCCTCGAACACCGTGTCGAGGAAGCTGATCTTCTTGAGCTGCAGCCCCTCGGTCAGCACGAAGCTCACGCGGTCGTCCCAGGTCAGCGCCAGCTTGGTCGGCAGCTTGCCCGCCTCGATGTGCGCGCGCACCTCGTCGATGTCCAGCGGGTGGCGCGCGTAGCGCACCACGGCCTTGGCCTCGTCGGCGCTTTTCAGCTCGCACTCGCGGTCCACGCTGAAGCCGGCCGGCGGTTCCTGCTCCTTGAGCCAGTGCGCCATGGCGGCCTGCGGCGAGGTCTGCGTGTCCAGCAGCGCCACGGCGAAGCCGGGCAGCAGTTCCACCAGCAGGCTCACCACCTCGTCGGCGCGGCCCTGGCTGCCGGTGTCCAGCACCAGCCAGCGCGCCTGCGGGTCGATCCACACCCACATCGAGCCCTGCTTGGTGAAGGCCATGGGCAGCAGGTCGAGCTTGGCCTCGTCCTTGAGTTCGCGGCTTTCCTTCTTGCCGGGCTTGCGGCCGGTTTCCTGCTCGATGCGCGCGGCCTTTTCCTTCACCTTGCGCGCCAGCACGCTGGCGGGCAGCATCTTGGCCTCGGTCATGTAGCGCAGCACCCACTGCCCGCCCACGCTCTCGGCTAGCAGGCCGTGCGCGTCGCCGCGCGGCGGCACGAAGCCGCTGGACTGTTCCTGCGTGGCGCCGCATTCCTGGAACAGCGCCTTCTGCAGCGCGGCTTCGACTTCTTCCAACCCCATCTGCCATGGCGGCGCGATGCGGTACACGATCATGTTCTTGAACACGCAGATTCCTTTGTGGTGCTTTTTCCTGGAGCGCAACTTTACACAGCCTGACAAAGCGCGCATGGCGCGCTTACACGGCAGGCGCACACTGGCTTTCAATCGCTGGCGTGGCCGCCAGCGGGTTTCTCAACCGTCTGAAAGGAATCCACCATGACTTTCCTGTCACGCCGCATCGCAACCTCCGCCGCCGCGGCCGCGCTGCTCGCCGCCCTGTCCGTGCCCGCGCTGGCGCAAACGCCCCCGCCGGGCCCGCAACCCCGCGGCGAGCGCATGCAGGAGCTGCGCAAGGAGCGCATGGAAAACTGGGCCGCCAAGTTCAAGCAGCAGCTGCAGCTCACGCCGGCCCAGGAAGGCGCCTGGTCCACCTACATGGAATCCATGAAGCCGCGCGAGCGTGCGCGCCTGGACGCGGACTGGAAAGGCCTGCGCGACCTGTCCACCCCCGAGCGCATCGACCGCATGCGCGCCCTGCGCGAGCAGCACGCCGCCGACGCCGACCGCCGGGGCGAGGCCACCAAGGCCTTCTATGGCCAGTTGACGCCGGCGCAGCAAAAGACTTTCGACACGCAATCGCTGCGCTGGATGGAAGGCATGCACGGCAAGGGCAAGGGCATGCACCGCCCCGAGCACCAGGGCGCGCCCGGGCACCGGATGCCGCCGCAGCCGCAGCAACCGCAGTAAGGCACAGCCGCCGCGGCCGTGCGGCTGTGGATAAGACTGGGCCCATCGCTGGCACAACCGGGCCCTTGTCCACAGCGCCGATGCCTGCGGCGCAGTTGTCCCCGTTCGCGGGACAGCGGCGCCCGGGCACCGCGCACAGGCTTATGCATTGACGCAAGTGCCTGTCAGGAATCGGAAATTCTGTGTTGTCCACAGAAATCACGGCCTTCTATTACTACCACTATCTTCTTTAATACAAGAAGAAGAAACATCTGGGATGCGGATACGGCCGGGTTCGCTCACATCCATGGCCCATGCAACTGGCGCGCCCCAGGCCAGGCAGCCGCGGAGCTGGCTTCGCCAGGCCGCTGGCTGCGTCCCCCTCCCGGAGCGCGAAGCGCGTAGGGAGAGGGGGAAGGCGCCGAAGGCGACTCAGGGGGTGCTTTATTTCAGCCCACGCGGTCGCGCACGAAGCGCTGCAGCGCGTCTTCCGGCAGCGCCGGGCTGCACAGATAGCCCTGGTAGAGATGACAGCCCGCGCGCGCCAGCATGTCGCGCTGCTCGATCGATTCCACCCCCTCGGCGATGACCTCCAGGCCCAGGCTGCGCGACAGTGCGATGATGGTGTGGATGATGGCCGCGTCGTTCGGGTCGGTCAGCAGGTCGCGCACGAAGCTGCGGTCGATCTTGAGCTGCGCCAGCGGCATGCGCTTGAGGTACGTGAGCGAGGAGTAGCCGGTGCCGAAGTCGTCCAGCGCGAAGGCCACGCCGTGCGCGCACAGTGCCTCCATGGTGGCGATGGTGGCCTCCATGTTCTCCACCAGCAGGCTCTCGGTCAGCTCCAGCTTGAGCCGGTTCGCGGGGGCGCCGTTCACGGCCAGCACGCGCAGCACGTCCTCCACGAAGTTGGCGTCGCGGAACTGCATGGAGCTGACGTTCACCGCCATCGTCAGCTGGGCCAGGTAGGGGTCGCCCTGCCAGCGCGCCAGCAGCTTGCAGGCCTGGTTCAGCACCCAGCGCCCCAGGGGCAGGATCAGCCCGGTCTCCTCGGCCAGGCCGATGAATTCGGCCGGCGCCACCAGGCCGCGCTGCGGGTGCTGCCAGCGCACCAGCGCCTCCACGCCCACCACGCGGCCGGTGCGGTCGCTTTGCGGCTGGTATTGCAGCAGGAACTCGTCCTTGGCGAGGGCGGCGCGCAGGTCGCCTTCCAGCGCGGCGCGGCGCGTCACGGCGGCCTGCATGTCGGGGTCGAAGAAGCGCAGCGTGCTGCGCCCGGCCGTCTTGGCCTGGTACATGGCCAGGTCGGCCTGCTTCAGCAACTCGCCCACGCTGGTGCGCCCATGGCCGAACGGGGCGATGCCGATGCTGGGCGTGCTGCGGTACTGGTAGCCGGCCAGCAGGTAAGGGGCCGAGAGCAACTGCAGTATCTTCTCGCCCACGGTGCGCGCGGCGCGCGCCAGCTCGCCGGGGTCGCTGCTGAGCTGTTCGATCATCACCACGAACTCGTCGCCGCCCAGGCGCGCCACGGTGTCGATGCCGCGCACGCAACTGCCCAGGCGCTGCGCCACGTGCTGCAGCAGCAGGTCGCCCATGTCGTGGCCCAGGGTGTCGTTGAGGGTCTTGAAGTTGTCCAGGTCGATGAACAGCAGCGCCCCGCCCTGGCGTTGGCGCTCGGCGCTGGCCAGGGCCTGCTGCATGCGGTCCATGAGCAGCATGCGGTTGGGCAGACCGGTGAGCGCGTCGTAGAAGGCCAGGCGCTGCACCTCGCGCTCGCTGGCCTTGCGCGCGCTGATGTCGGTGTTGATCGCCAGGATCGACGGCGGCTGTCCGTCCTCGCCGGGAACCAGCGTCCAGCGCACCTCCATGTCGAGCGTGCGGCTGTGGCGGTTGCGCTGGGTGATCTCGCCCACCCATTCACCCTTTTCCAGGGTGATGCGCGTGGCGCGCTGGAATACCGTGGGGTCGTCGTACAGCAGCGTCTGGGCGCTCTGGCCCAGCGCCTGCAGCCGCGTCCAGCCGTAGAGGCGCTCGGCGCCCTGGTTCCAGAACAGGATGCGGTGCTCCAGGTCGCGCACGACGATGGCGTCCTGCGCCTTGTCCAGCAGCGAAGCCTGGTAGCGGATGCGCGCCTCGGCCTGCTGGCGCTGGATTTCGGAGGCGGCGCGCGCGGCGAAGATCTGCAGCGTCGAGGTGATGAACCCGGCCTGGTGCAGCGGCTCGCGGAACAGCACGAAGATCAGGCCCAGCGGCTCGCCGTCGGCGTCGCACAGCTGCTGGCCGACGTAGCCCTGGGCGCCGAGTTCGCGCAGCACGGGTGCGTCGGGGTAGCGCCCGGCCACGTCGCGCTCCACCACGCACTGGCGCTGCGTCAGCAACTGCGCGCTGGGCGTGCCGTCGAGCAGGTAGTCGCGGTTGGGCTTGAGGGCGCCGTTGACGCTCAGCGCCAGCGTCATCACGCGCGCGGGCTGCTGCGCCGCCGCGGGCAGCAGCCGTGCCACGCAGCCCGCCTGCGCGCCCAGCGCATCGGTCATGTAGTGCAGCAGGCGCTCGAAGAACGCGGTGCCGGTGCTGGCCGACACGGCGCTCGCCACCTTGAGGGCGAAGGCCTGCATGCGCTGCTCGGCCTGGCGCGCGCGCAGCAGCGCCAGGCCGTGCGAGAGGTCGTCCGCCGCCTCGCGCAGCCATGCCTGCTGCCCGGCGTCCGGGGGGAGGCACCCGGGGCCGTGCAGGCACAGTGCCCCGAGCGGGCTGGCGCCGCCATCGTGCAGCGGCAGCGCCAGCGTGCCGGGGTCGCCGGGCGCGGGGAGGCTGTCGTCCACGGGGCCGGACCGGGCCACGGTTTGCGGCGCGCCGTCGTGCGCCAGCGTGGCCCAGGCCAGGCGGCAGCCGCCCTGGTGCACGGCCCAGTCGCAAATGGCCTGCAGGATCTGCGCCTCGCCGCGGCCGCGCACCAGGGCCTGGTTGCAGGCAGCCAGCAGGCGCAAGGCCATGTCATCTGCGGGGCGGGCGGGGCAATCCATGCGGGTTCAGGGCACTGGGGAGTATTTCAAAAATGAGAGCTGCTCGCGCTTGCTGGGCAAGGGCTGAAGCCGTTTTTCATGCTTATGCCTGCTGGCCGCGCCGCGCGCGCACGGCGGCGGCCAGCTGCTGCAGCACCGGCACGGTCTGCGCGAAGCTGATGCAGGCGTCCGTCACCGACACGCCGGGCGCCAGCGGCTGGCCGGGTTCGATGTCCTGGCGGCCTTCCTCCAGGTGGCTTTCGATCATCACGCCGGTGATGCGCGCCTCGCCCGCGGCGATCTGCGCGGCCACGTCCTGCGCCACATCGATCTGGCGGCGGTGCTGCTTGCTGCTGTTGGCGTGCGAGAGGTCGATCATCACCTGTTCGCGCAGGCCCGCCTTGTGCAGCATCTCGCAGGCCGCCTGCACGTCGGAGGCAGCGTAGTTGGGCGCCTTGCCGCCGCGCAGGATCACGTGGCAGTCCTGGTTGCCGCGCGTCTCGAAGATCGCGGCCTGGCCCATCTTGGTCATGCCCATGAAGGCGTGCGCCGACTGCGCGGCCAGGATGGCGTCGCTCGCCACCTTCACGCCGCCGTCGGTGCCGTTCTTGAAGCCCACGGGGCAGGACAGGCCGCTGGCGAGCTGGCGGTGGCTCTGGCTCTCGGTGGTGCGCGCGCCGATGGCGCCCCAGCTCACCAGGTCGCTGATGTACTGCGGCGAGAGTAGGTCGAGGAACTCGGTGCCCACCGGCAGGCCCAGCGCCAGCACGTCGAGCACCAGCGCACGCGCCATCTCCAGCCCTTCGTTGATGGCGAAGCTGCCGTCCATGTGCGGGTCGTTGATGTAGCCCTTCCAGCCCACGGTGGTGCGCGGCTTCTCGAAGTACACGCGCATCACCACCAGCAGCTCCTGCGACAGCGCCTCGGCCTGCGCCTGCAGCAGCCGCGCGTAGGCCATGGCCTGCTCGTGGTCATGGATGGAGCACGGCCCGACGACGATGATGAGCCGGTCGTCCTGCCCGTGCAGCACGCGCGAGATGGCGGCGCGGCTCGACTCCACCAGGCGCTGCGCGGCCTCGGGGGCGGGCAGCCACTCCTCGAGGATGGCGGGCGTGATGAGCGGGCGGACGGCCTTGATGCGCACGTCGTCGATGCGCGTGGCGTCGTCGGTGGAGAGAGGGGTGGCGGGGCGGTGGGCGTGCAGGGTAGTCATAGCCTGCCATTCTCGCGCGGCCCTGGCCTTTTCGGTTAATGGTGTCTTGTGTCTGCGCGCCACCCGCAGCCCATGAAACCGGCGCGGCCCCAGCGCGGGCAGCCGAGCAAGGGCCGCCCCGCAGCGAGGGCTGCGTCCCCCTCCCGTAGCGCGACGCGCGTAGAGAGAGCAACTGTGTTCAAAGTCAAGCGGTTTGCA
>Ga0209958_1000392_pt1 | contig 91297 bp, 86 predicted proteins | sample ThiBio_inoc_plan_FD_183942 | JGI IMG/M metagenome (GOLD analysis project Ga0209958, IMG submission 183942) | Wastewater bioreactor microbial communities from Cape Town, South Africa - Thiocy_inoc_plan (SPAdes) | ecosystem: Engineered > Bioremediation > Thiocyanate > Unclassified | place: South...
TATGGAAGGGCCATCGCTCAACGGATAAAAGGTACTCTGGGGATAACAGGCTGATACCGCCCAAGAGTTCATATCGACGGCGGTGTTTGGCACCTCGATGTCGGCTCATCTCATCCTGGGGCTGTAGCCGGTCCCAAGGGTATGGCTGTTCGCCATTTAAAGAGGTACGTGAGCTGGGTTTAAAACGTCGTGAGACAGTTTGGTCCCTATCTTCCGTGGGCGCTGCAGATTTGAGGAAGCCTGCTCCTAGTACGAGAGGACCGGAGTGGACGCACCTCTGGTGTACCGGTTGTCACGCCAGTGGCATTGCCGGGTAGCTAAGTGCGGAAGAGATAACCGCTGAAAGCATCTAAGCGGGAAACTCGTTCCAAGATGAGATCTGCCGGGGCCTTGAGCCCCCTGAAGGGTCGTCGTAGACCACGACGTTGATAGGCTGGGTGTGGAAGCGCAGCAATGCGTTAAGCTAACCAGTACTAATTGCCCGTGCGGCTTGACCCTATAACTTTGATGTCTCACATCAACAGCAAATGCAACGATATGCCAATCGTTGTCGCAATCAAATGAAACGCTGATCGATCCGCCGCAACATGCGCGGATCACGACTCTATGAATTCGCTTGGCTGAACCAATCAGCAGCCAAGCAACCCGTTATGCCTGACGACCATAGCAAGGTGGCCCCACTCCTTCCCATCCCGAACAGGACAGTGAAACGCCTTTGCGCCGATGATAGTGCGGATTCCCGTGTGAAAGTAGGTCATCGTCAGGCTCTTACAACCAAACCCCCAACCAATCGGTTGGGGGTTTGTCTTTTTGAGGTATCCAAAAGTTTTGTGGCCAATGCCGCCAACCTTGTTATGGGTTGTAGCCGGAGGCGTTCAACAATTGCAAACCCAAGCGCCGTCCATGGCGAGCGCTTGTACCCGAACCAAATCGCCCAGCAGCGTGTCAAGCACCTCCGATGGCGTTCCCGGGTGGTCCATTCGCGCAATGCGAAGAAAATAGTCTGACGCCGCGAACCAGCTTTGCAGCTGGACCAATTCAACGCGTTGCCATTCCAGCATTTTGAACTTCACCAGCACTTTGAGCGCGTGTGATCGGTGCTTGGCGGGATCGCGCTGGAATTGGTCCAGGCGGCTGCGGGCCCGGGCAAGGGCGATACCGACATGCTCGCCCTGGAAGACGGGGCCATGGCCAGGGATCACGGTCGAGGGAGCGAGCGACTCGATCAGGTCCAAGGTGGCACCGACCTCATCAAACGCCTCGACGCCGTCCAGCTCCGGAAAGACAACACCGAAGCCATTGCCCCACAAGGCATCGCCGGAAATCAGGACGCCATGTTCGGGCTCGTGCAGCAGGATGGCGTGAGGGTCGTGGCCTGGGGCCGAGCGCACCTCCCATCGCAGGGCACCGGTGCGCAGATGCCCGCCCGGGTGCAACAGCTCGTCGTAGTCAAAGCGCGGGCAAAACTGGCCGGTGGGCACGTAGGTCAAGGCGACGGGGTCCCAATGGCGAACCGCTAAGGCCTGTCCGGGCGGGATGGCGACCCGGGCACCGGGCCAAGCGTCCAGCAGCGCGGCATTGCCGCCGCAATGGTCGCTGTGCAAGTGGGTGTTCACCACCCGCTCCAGTGGTTGATCGCCAAGGGCCTGTCGGATGAGGGCCACGGTCTGTTCGGCGTGGCTGGCGTAGCCTGTGTCCACCACCAGGCCACCGGCCTCGGTGCGCACGACCACGCTGTTGGCCGACAGCCATCCCCGTTCCAGCACCTGGATCCCCAGCGCCGCCAAGGGCTCTCTAGGCATGGGATGGGCGAGGGCGGGTGCGTGGAGCATGGGCGATTGTGGGTCGGACCGGCACCCTATGCCGGTGCGCGCGACCACTCGGCGTCGAGTCGGCGACAGGCCTCGGCCAGCGGCGCGTCGAACAGGCAGTCGATCCAGCCGCCTTCTCGCTCGGCGATGGTGCGCAGGAAGGCGGAGGCGTCGCCGAGCGCGGCAAAGGCATCGAAGCCGGACTCGAGAAAATGCTGCAGGGCGTCCAGGCCGGCCGCTTCTGCGGGTTTGCGCATCATGCGAAGGCCCAGCCGCAGCGAGCGCATGCGGGTCAGCCGCTGCAGCTCCTGGCCCATGTGCTGGACCACGGCCAACTGGCGCTCGCGCTCGCCGCGGGCGCCGCAGGCGCGCCAGGCCAGGGTGTAGCGCTCGGCGCTGGGCGTGCCCTCGGCCTGCCCCAGCCAGTGCCCGGCGAGGGCATCGTCCAGCCGCTCGGTGAGCGCGTGAATTTCGGTCAGATCGACCGCCAGTTGGGCGACGGCGGCAGGGAACAGGCGTTCGAGCGCGCCGGCGATGCGCCCGAACTGCTCGTCGCGGCGGGAGAAGTCGTGTTCACCGTACAGCTCCTCCAGAAAGAAGCGCACCGCCGGCTGGGTGCGCGGATCGGTGGCGAGATCGGCGTAGCTGGCGCGGAAGCGCCGGGCCTGCAGCCGTTTCACGGTGTGCACCGCGGCGGCATGGGCGGGCGAGCCCAGGGCCCCCTGGCGGAGCGCGGCCACGCTGTGCAGGTGGGCGCGGATCTGGTCGGCGAAAGCCGTGTTGAAACTCATGTGCAGGTGAAACCTGGCGTGATCGGCGGCGATGAATGCTGTTGGCGTGAGATAGTCGGTGCATGCGCGAGCCGACACCACATCCTACCGCCCGCTCGGCCCTCGCCGACCTGCAGCGTTTGCTGGTGTGCGGCGCAGGCCTGTTGCTGCTGTTGGCGGTGGGCCTGTGGTGGCGCGGGCACCCGACCGGGGCGCTGCTGCTGGCGGCGACCGTGCTGTCCGGGCACGCCCTGGCCTTGGGCGTCGAATGCGCGCTGGCGGCCTGGGTGAACCGCGAGGACACCCGCCGCCAGGGCCGCGGCGCGGTCACGCCCTGGACCGCCTGGGTGCGCGCCTGGTGGCGCGAGGTGCTGGTGGCCCCCCGGGTGTTCGCCTGGCGCCAACCCTTTCGCTGGCGTCTCTTGCCGGATACCCCGGCACCGATGCCGGGCCCCGGTGGGGCGGTGGTGCTGATCCATGGCTTCGTGTGCAACCGGGGCTTCTGGCTGCCCTGGCTGCGCGCCTTGCGCGAACGGGGCCTGGCCTACGCGACGGTCAACCTGGAGCCGGTGTTCGGCTCGATCGACGACTATGTGCCGCTGGTGGAGGGGGCCGTTCGGCGCGCCGAGCGCCTGGGCCCGGACCGGCCGGCCCTGGTGTGCCACAGCATGGGCGGCCTCGCGGCCCGCGCCTGGCTGGTGGCCGATCCGCGCAATGCCGCGCGCGTGGCCAGGGTGGTCACCATCGGCAGCCCGCACCGCGGGACCTGGATCAGCCGTTTCAGCCGCGTCGTCAATGGCCGCCAGATGCGCGTGGACGGGGACTGGCTGGGCCAGCTCGCCGAGCGCGAGCGCGCGCAGCGCGGCGAGTTGCCCTACGCCGGCTTCGTGTGCTGGTACGCGGACACCGACAACATCGTGTTCCCGGCACCCACCGCCACGCTGCCCGGCGCCGACAACCGGCTGGTGCCGGGCGCGGCGCACGTGGACCTGGCGTTTCAGCCGAGGGTGATGGGCGAGTCGCTGGCGATGCTGGCGTCGGCCGGCAATTCGCCGAGCGAGCGCACGGTGTCGTAGATCGGCGTGAAGTCGGGCGCTGTCATGTCGAAGAGCTGCTCGAAGCTGTCGATGACGAAGTAGGTGGCCTGGTAGTCGTCGATCTTGTAGCGGGTGCGCATGCAGCGCACCAGGTCGAGCGCGATGCGCCGCGCGCGCGGGCTGGTGACGCTGTGGCGCAGTTCGCCAGACGAGCTGAGGATGCCGGCGCCATAGGCGCGCAGGCCCTGCGGCTCGCGGATCAGCCCGAATTCGATGGTGTACCAGTACAGGCGCGAGAGCAGCTCGCCCGCGCCGAGGTCGTGCGCCTTCAGCCCGCCCTGGCCGTAGCGTTGCACGTAGTCGGCGAACACCGGGTTGAACAGCAGGGGCACGTGGCCGAACAGGTCGTGGAAGACGTCGGGTTCGACGATGTAGTCGAACTCCTGCGGCGTGCGGATCCAGTCGGTCACCGGGAAGCGGCGGTGGGCCAGCAGGTCGAAGAAGGGGCGCTCGGGGATCAGCCCGGGCACGGCCACGATTTCCCAACCGGTGGCCGGGCGCAGGCGCTCGTTGATCTCGTCGAAGCGCGGGATGCGGTCGCGCACGCCGAGGGCGGGCAGGGCGTCGACAAAGGCCTGCGCGGCCAGGCCGGGCAAGAGGGCGCTCTGGCGTTCGTAGAGCCGGCGGTAGGTGTCGTGGTCGGCCTCGGTGTAGGCCGACCAGTTCTGCGGGCAGGTGTAGTCGTCGCGGGCGCGCGAATAGTCCCCGCGCGGGGGGCGCTCGCTGGCGCCGTAGACGACGGGTTCGACGGCCATGGTGTTCTCCGCCGGATGCTCAGGTTTTCTGCAGCACGCCGCGGCGCATCTGGTCGAGCTCCATGGTCTCGAACAGGGCCTTGAAGTTGCCTTCGCCGAAGCCCTGGTTGCCCTTGCGCTGAATGAACTCGAAGAAGATGGGGCCGAGCTGGTTCTCGCTGAAGATCTGCAGCAGCAGTTCGCCGGGCGCGCCGTCCACCAGGATGTTGCGCTGCTTCAGGGCCTCGATGTCCTCGGCCAGGTTCGGGATGCGCTTGGGCAGCAGCTCGTAGTAGGTCTCGCTGGTGGTCAGCAGCTTCACGCCCGCCATCTGCAGCGCGTCGACCGTGTCGTACAAATTGGTCGATCCCATGGCGATGTGCTGGATGCCCTCGCCGTGGTAGCGGTCCAGGTACTCCTGGATCTGGCCCGACTTTTCGTTGCCCTCTTCGTTGATCGGGATGCGGATCTTGCCGCAGGGGCTGGTCATGGCCTTGCTCTTGACGCCGGTGGCCTGGCCTTCGATGTCGAAGTAGCGCACCTCGCGGAAATTGAACAGGCGCTCGTAGAAGTCGGCCCATTCGGCCATGCGGCCGCGGTGCACGTTGTGCGTGAGGTGGTCGATGTAGGTGAGGCCGTGGCCCACCGGGGCGAGCTCGGCGCCGGGCAAGGGCTCGAAGTCGACGTCGTAGAAGCCGATGTTGCCGATGTCGCCGTCCTTGGCGCCGTTCTTGCCGCGCCAGCGGTCGATGAAATAGATGATGGAGTCGCCGATGCCCTTGATGGCGGGGATGTTCAACTCGCCCGGGCCGGCCTGCCCCGCGTAGCCCCAAGCGCCCAAGGAGATGGCGCGCTCGTGGGCGGCCTTGGCATCCTTCACGCGAAAGGCGATGGCGCAGACGCTGGGCCCGTGCTGGCGCGCGAAGCGCTGCGCGAAGCTGTCGGGCTCGGCGTTGATGATGAAGTTGATCTCGCCCTGGCGGTACAGGGTCACGGCCTTGTGGCGGTGTTTGGCGATCGCCTTGAAGCCCATGCGCTCGAACAGCGCGCCCATGGCCACGGGGTCGGGCGCGGCGTACTCGATGAACTCGAACCCGTCGGTGCCCATGGGGTTGTCCCAGCCCTGAAAGGCGGTGGCGGAAGCGGGCAGGGCGGCGTTCATGGCGGTCTCCTTCGTGGGGTCTGGGGGATGGGCCACTGTATCGGCGCAGGGTGTCACGATTCCGGCGTTTGTGGGCGCGCCATTTGTCCATCACGCAGGATTTCTGCACAATGCCGGCGATGGAAGCCTTGGACAAGCTCGATCGCGCCATCCTGCGCAGCCTGCAGGCCGATGGACGCGCCACCTACGACCAGGTCGCCGAGACCGTGGGCCTGTCGGCCAGCGCGGTGCTGCGCCGGGTGCGCCGCCTGGAAGAGTCGGGCGTGATCGCGCGCTACGTGGCCCTGCTGCGGCCCGAGGCCGTGGGCCTGGGCCTCACGGCCCACGTGAGCGTGCGCCTGGAAAAGCACGCCGAGGGCAACAAGCGCAACCCCATGGACGAGTTCCGCGCCAGCGTGATGGCCTGGCCCGAGGTGGTGGAATGCGTGGCGCTCACCGGCGACATGGACTACCAGCTGCGCCTCGTGGTGGCCGACATGGCCGCCTACTCGCGCTTCATGATGGACACCCTGCTCAAGCACCCCAGCGTGCAGGACTGCAAGACCAGCTTCGTGATGGACCGCGTCAAGAGCACCACCGCGCTGCCGCTCTGAGCGGGCGTCGCGCCGGACCGCTTGCGCGTGGCTGTGCTTGCGGCCAGACTTGGGCGCTTTCCCCAGCCCGCACACCCCATGGCGACCCGCGACCCCGCTCCGCCCCGCGACGACCGAACCGACAGCGGCACGGTGCCCATCCGCGCGCTCGACAGCGGCCACCGCGCCGAGATCGTGCGGCACCTGCTCTCGCTCGACGCCTCCGACCGCTACCTGCGCTTCGGCTACGCCGCCACCGACGAGCAGATCGGCCGCTACGCCGAGCGCCTGGACTTCGACCGCGACGCGGTCTTCGGCATCTTCAACCGCCGCCTGCACCTCATCGCCATGGCCCACCTGGCCTTCTCGGTCGACCCGCAGCTGCGCAGTTGCGCCGAGTTCGGCGTCTCGGTGGCCAAGGCCTCGCGCGGCAAGGGCTACGGCAGCCGGCTGTTCGAGCGCGCCGTCACGCACGCGCGCAACGAGGGCGTCTCCCAGCTCTTCATCCACGCCCTGTCCGAGAACACGGCCATGCTCAAGATCGCGCGCAACGCCGGCGCGGTGCTGGAGCGCGCCGGCTCCGAGACCGAGGCCCACCTGCGCCTGCCGCCGGCCGACTTCGACTCGCGCGTGAGCGAACTGCTCAGCGACCAGATGGCCGTGACCGACTACCACCTCAAGGCCCAGGCCAAGCAGTTCTGGGGCGTGATCCGCCTGCTGCAGGAGATCCGCCAAGGCGTGCGCGACGCCCGCGACCGCGCGCGCGGCTGAGCGGCCGGACCGGGTGCGCCACCGGCGCGCCAGGGGTTTGTCCCTTCAAACCCATGGGGTATCCTCGCCCGTTGTTACAACCACCGTCTCCCCCAGTGGCCGACCACCCCCCCAGTAGCGGGCCGCAGCGCGGCCTGCGGCCCCCCGACAAACGCGGATTCCTGCAGAAGCTTGTCGAGTTCATCAACCCCGGGCCGGACTCCAAGGACGAGCTGATCGAGACCCTCGCCGAGGCCGAGGACAACGACATCATCAACGCCGAATCCCGCGTGATGCTCGAAGGCGTGATCCGCATCGCCGACATGACCGCCGGCGACGTCATGGTGGCCGCGCCGCGCATGGACATGATCGCCATCGACGCGCCCTACGACGAGCTGCTGCACCTGGTGATCGACACCGCGCACTCGCGCTTTCCGGTCTACGAGGGCGAGCGCGAGAACATCATCGGCATCCTGCTCGCCAAGGACCTTCTCAAGCTGCAGCGAGCGCCTTCGCTCAACATCCGCGCCCTGCTGCGCCCGGCCACCTTCGTGCCCGAGAGCAAGGGCCTGAACGACCTGCTGCGCGAGTTCCGCGGCAACCGCAACCACCTGGCCATCGTCATCGACGAGTTCGGCCGCGTCGCCGGCCTCATCACCATCGAGGACGTGCTGGAGGAAATCGTCGGCGAGATCGAGGACGAGTTCGACGTCGACGAGGACGCTGGCGACGTCTTCGCGCTGGCCGACAGCACCTGGCGCGTCAGTGGCGACACCCCGATCGAACGCATCAACGAGGCCTTCGAGCTCCACCTCTCCGACGAGGACTTCGACACCATCGGCGGCCTGATCGCGCACACCATGGGCCACGTGCCCAAGCGCGGCGAGGCGCACGAGATCGAGGGCCTGCGCTTCACCGTGCTGCACGCCAAGGGCGGTGCCGTGAAGTGGTTCAAGGTGGCGCCGGTGCCCGCCGAGCCCTGACCCCCTTCCCCCAACCCACGGCCCATGCGCAGCCTTTTCGGATCGCTCCACACCCCCTCGAGCTTCCACCCCATGACGCGCCGCCCGCCCGGGCGCGGTTCGCGGCTGGCGGGTTTCCTGTTCTTCTGGGTCTGTCTGCTGGGGGGGCTGGGCCAGGCCGCCGCCATCGCCTGGCCCACGGCGGCCTGGGTGCCGCCGGGCCTGGTGCTGGGGCAGCCCAGCGGCGGGCTGCAGATCGTGTCGCTGGCCCTGCTGGTGCTTGCGCTGCAGTTCGCCACGCGCGTGGGGCAGGCCATGTGGCGCGGCTGGCTGTTCGCCACCGCCTGGCTGGCCGGCAGCTTCTGGTGGCTGTTCATCTCCATGAACACCTATGGCGGCTTGCCGGCCTGGCTGGCCGCCCTGGCCGTGCTGGCGCTGGCCGGCGCGCTGGCGCTGTACTACGCCCTGGCCGTGGGCTTCCTCTGCGCCTGGGCGCCGCTGGCGCGCAGCGCACAGGCGCTGATGTTCGCCGCCGCCTGGACGTTGGCCGAGCTTGCGCGCGGCCAGCTCTTCACCGGCTTTCCCTGGGGCGCGGGCGGTTACGCCCAGGTCGACCTGATGGCGCCCTGGGCGCCGCTGGTCGGGGTCTACGGCATGGGCTTCATCGCGGCCATCCTGGCCTATGTGCTGGCCTCGGTCCTCACCTGGGCGGTGCACGCCGCCCTGGCCTGGATGCGCCAGCCCGTGCGGCCCGTGCCCGTGCGCAACGCCGGCGGCGTCTACGTGTCCACGCCACCCACCGCCCGCGTGCAGGCGCGCCACTGGTCGCCGTTCACCGTGGCGCGCGGCGCCCTGGCCTGGCTGGTGGTGCTGCTGCTGGTCATCAGCTGCCTGGGTGGCGGCGAGCGCTGGCGCGGCCTGGGCCAGGCCGAGACGGCCGGCACCGGTCCGCTGCGCGTCTGGCTGCTGCAGGGCAACATTCCGCAGGACCAGAAGTTCGTGCCTGGCACCGGCGTGGCCCAGGCGCTGGAGTGGTACCCGCGCCAGATGCACGAGGGCATCGCGGCCGCCAGCGCGCGCGCCGACGGGCCCCAGCTCATCGTGGCGCCGGAAACCGCCGTGCCCCTGCTGCCCGAGCAGCTGGGCGCCGCCTTCTGGCAGCCGCTGCTGCAGCCCATCGCCGCGCAGACCGGCCCGCAGGCCGCCGCCGTGCTCACCGGCCTGCCCCTGGGCAGCCTGGAGACCGGCTACACCAATTCCACCTGGGGTTTCACCCCCGCCGCCGCGCGCCGCGCCCTGGCCAACGCCCAGTCGCCCGAGGTGCACCGCTACGACAAGCACCACCTGGTGCCCTTCGGCGAGTTCATCCCGCCCTTCTTCCGCTGGTTCACGCAGATGATGAACATCCCCCTGGGCGACTTCGCGCGCGGCGCGCTGCCCCAGGCGCCCTGGACCTGGGCGGGCCAGCGCATCGCACCCAACATCTGCTACGAGGACCTGTTCGGCGAGGAGATCGCCGCCGGCTTCGCCACCGCCGAAGGCGCGCCCACCGTGCTGGTGAACCTCAGCAACATCGCCTGGTTCGGCGACTCCATCGCCATCGACCAGCACCTGCAGATCTCGCGCCTGCGCGCGCTGGAGTTCGGCCGGCCGATGCTGCGCGCCACCAACACCGGCGCCACCGCCGCCATCGACCACCGCGGCGTGGTCACGCAGCTGCTGCCGCGCCTGGAGCGCGGCCGGCTGGAGGCCACGGTGGAGGGTCGCAGCGGCCTCACGCCCTATGCGCAATGGGCCGCGCGCTGGGGCCTGATGCCGCTATGGGTGGTCTGCGGCGCGCTGCTGCTGGTCATCGCCTCGCTGCGCCACCTGGGCCGCCGGGGCGGCCGCACGCGGCGGCGCTGAGCCCGGCCGGATCGACCCCCGGCCCGTAAAATCGCGCATTCCGCCGGTGGCCCGCCTGGGCGGCGCACCGCGCACCCCCCAACAAGACCTCTCCCTTTCCGCCGGCCCGCCCACGCGCGGGCCTCACGCGCATGTTGACCTTCCAGCAAATCATCCTCACGCTGCAGACGTACTGGGCCAACCAGGGCTGCGCGCTGCTGCAGCCCTACGACATGGAGGTAGGCGCCGGCACCAGCCACACCGCCACCTTCCTGCGGGCCATCGGCCCCGAACCCTGGAAGGCCGCCTACGTGCAGCCCAGCCGCCGCCCCAAGGACGGCCGCTACGGCGAGAACCCCAACCGCCTGCAGCACTACTACCAATACCAGGTGGTGCTCAAGCCGGCGCCGGCCAACATCCTGGAGCTCTACCTGGGCTCGCTCGAGGCCCTGGGTTTCGACCTCAAGAAGAACGACATCCGCTTCGTCGAGGACGACTGGGAAAACCCCACGCTGGGCGCCTGGGGCCTGGGCTGGGAGGTCTGGCTCAACGGCATGGAGGTGACGCAGTTCACCTACTTCCAGCAGGTCGGCGGCATCGACTGCCGCCCCGCCACCGGCGAGATCACCTACGGCCTGGAGCGCCTGGCCATGTACCTGCAGGGCGTGGACAACGTCTACAACCTCACCTGGACCGAGGGCCTGAGCTACGGCGACGTCTACAAGCAGAACGAGGTGGAGCAGTCCACCTACAACTTCGAGCACAGCGACGCCGATTTCCTGTTCACCGCCTTCGCCGCGCACGAAAAGCAGGCCAAGCACCTGATGGCCGAGCGGCTCGCGCTGCCGGCCTACGAGCAGGTGCTCAAGTGCGCGCACAGCTTCAACCTGCTGGACGCGCGCGGCGCGATCAGCGTGACCGAACGCGCCGCCTACATCGGCCGCATCCGCAACCTCGCGCGCAGCGTGGCCCAGAGCTACTACGAAAGCCGCGAACGCCTGGGCTTCCCCATGGCGCCGCGCGAGTGGGTGGCGCAGATCGAGAAAAAGGCCGCCTGAGCCGGGAAGAGAAGAACAACGATGTCCGCACAGAACCTGCTCGTCGAACTGTTTGTCGAGGAACTGCCGCCGAAGGCGCTGAAGAAGCTCGGCGAGGCCTTCGCCACCGGCCTGGCCCACGGCCTCAAGGCGCACGGCCTGGCGCCGGCCGACGCCACCGTGACGCCCTTCGCCTCGCCGCGCCGCCTGGCCGCGCACCTCACGGGCGTGCTCGCGCGCGCCGCCGACAAGCCCGTCTCGCAAAAGCTCATGCCGGTCTCGGTGGGGCTGGACGCCAGCGGCCAGCCCACGCCGGCGCTGCTCAAGCGCCTGGCCGGCCTGGGCGCCGACGCCTCGGCCGTGGCCGGCCTGCGCCGCGCCATGGACGGCAAGGCCGAGGCCCTGTTCTTCGACAGCGTGGCGCCCGGCGCCGATCTCGCCGCGGGCCTGCAGAAGGCGCTCGACGAGGCCATCGCGCAACTGCCCATTCCCAAGGTCATGACCTACCAGCTCGAGTCCGGCTGCGCCCTGCCGGGCTGGGACAGCGTGCAGTTCGTGCGCCCCGCGCACGGTCTGGTGGCACTGCACGGGGCCGAGGTGGTGCCCGTGAAGGCGCTGGGCCTGAAGGCCGGCAATGCCACGCACGGCCACCGCTTCGAGGCCCGCGTCGATCCCGTGCCCATCGCCCACGCCGATGCCTACGCCGACACGCTCGCCCAGGACGGCGCCGTCATCGCCTCCTTCGCCGAGCGCCGTGCCGACATCGCGCGCCAGCTCGCCGAGGCCGCCGCGCGCGTGGGCGGCGGCTGCCGCCCGATCGAGGACGAGGCCCTGCTCGACGAGGTGACCGCGCTGGTCGAGCGCCCGAACGTGCTCATCTGCGAATTCGAGAAGCAGTTCCTCGACGTGCCGCAGGAGTGCCTCATCCTCACGATGAAGGCCAACCAGAAGTACTTCCCCCTGCTCGACGCGCAAGGCCGGCTCACGAACCAGTTCCTGGTGGTCAGCAACATCCGCCCGGCCGACGCCAGCGCGGTCATCGGCGGCAACGAGCGCGTGGTGCGCCCGCGCCTGGCCGACGCCAAGTTCTTCTTCGACCAGGACCGCAAGAAGACGCTGGCGTCGCGCGTCGAGGGCCTGGGCAAGGTGGTCTACCACAACCAGCTCGGCACGCAGGGCGAGCGCGTGGAGCGCGTGCGCGCCATCGCCAAGGCCATTGGCCAACGGCTCGGTGGCGAGGTGCTCGCCCAGCAGGCCGACACCGCCGCGCGCCTGGCCAAGACCGACCTGCTGACCGACATGGTGGGCGAGTTCCCCGAGCTGCAGGGCATCATGGGCGGCTACTACGCGCGCCACGACGGCCTGAGCGAGGACATCGCCTTCGCCATCGAGGACCACTACAAACCGCGCTTCGCGGGCGACGCGCTGCCGCGCAACGCCGTCGGCACGGTGGTGGCCCTGGCCGACAAGCTGGAAACCCTGGTCGGCATGTTCGGCATCGGCAACCTGCCCACCGGCGACAAGGACCCGTTCGCGCTGCGCCGGCACGCGCTGGGCGTGGTGCGCATGCTGATCGAGCAGGCGCCCGATCTGGAGCTGCCCTGGTTGCTGCACAACGCGGGCGACCCGTTCGGCGACAAGATCCACCGTGACCGCTCGGCGGACGTGACCGCGCTCACCGACTTCATCTGCGACCGCCTCGCCGGCAGCCTGCGCGAGCAGGGCTACAGCGCGCAGGAGATCGACGCCGTGCTCGCGCTGCGCCCCGCGCGCCTGGCCGACGTGAGCAAGCGCCTGGCGGCCGTGCGCGCCTTCGCCGCGCTGCCCGAGGCCCCGGCCCTGACGGCGGCCAACAAGCGCATCGGCAACATCCTCAAGAAGTCCGAGGGCGTGGGCGAGTCGGTCAACGCTGGCCTGCTGAAGGAGCCCGCCGAGAAAGCCCTGTTCGACGCCATGCAGGCCACCGTGCCCGGCGCCGACGCTCAGTTCGAGGCCGGCGACTTCACCGCCAGCCTGCAGGCCCTGGCCGCGCTGCGCGAGCCGGTCGACGCCTTCTTCGACGGTGTCATGGTCAATGCCGACGAGCCCGCGCTCAAGGCCAACCGCCTGGCCCTGCTGCAACAATTGCACCGCGCGATGAACCGCGTGGCCGACCTGTCCCGGCTGGCCTGAGATCACCGGACGCCACTACCATTGCGCCATGCCCACCCCGCGTCAGATTGAGCGCTTCACCCTGGCTTTCCACCGGGAGGCTTTGCAACGGGTGGCCCGGTCGCCCGAGCTGATCGATCGCGCGCTGGCCGTGCTGGACCGTTGGGAAGCCTCGGGTTTGTCGAATGGATCGACGCCTTACCGCGAGGAGTGGCGGCAACTGCTGCTCGCGCGGGACGTGTCGCGGCTGACCCAGGCGGTTTGCGCCGACGGCGATCACGCGGCGACCTTGCGGGGTATGTCCCCGCTCGGCTTCGTGCTGCCGGACGAAGAGCGGCAGCGCCTTCGCCGGGAAGCCATGGCGCAATGAAACGGACCCAGCTCGCCCATGTGCTGCGCGCTGCCGCCGAGATTTCCGGCGAGAAGAGCTTCGTGCTGGTCGGTAGTCAAGCGGTGCTGTTGCTGCTGGAGCAGCCCGAGGGACGGTTGACCTTGTCCGAAGAGATCGACCTGTATCCCGCTGTTGCTCCCGACAAGGCCGATCTGATCGATGGTGCGCTTGGCGCGCTCTCGCCGTTCCATGATGAGTTCGGCTACCACGCCGATGGGGTCAGCCCGGACACGGCCGTGATGCCGGCCGACTGGATGGACCGCGCGGTCTTCCACTACTTCGGCGACATCACGGCCATCTGCCCCGATTTGCACGATCTGGCCGTGTCCAAATGCGTGGCCGGGCGCGAGAAGGACGCCGAGTTCCTGCGGGCCTTGTTCGAGCAAGGCCATCTGGATGTGAACGTCCTCATCGAACGCATCCGCCAACTCGATGGCGCCCAGTACCCGGTCGGCAGCATCGAAGCCTGGGCCCGCCGGCGCCACGCGGACGCCCTGCATGGGAAGGGATCATGAAGCTTCTCATCCTCGACCGCGACGGCACGCTCAACCGCGGCCGCGACGACAAGGTGGCGTCGCCGGACGAATGGGAGCCTTTGCCGGGCGCGCTCGAGGCGGTGGCGCGGCTCAACCACGGCGGCTGGCGCGTGGTGCTGGCCACCAACCAGTCGGGCATCGGCCGCGGCCTGTTCGACATGGCCTCGCTCAACGCCATCCACCTCAAGATGCACCGCCTGCTGGCCGCCGCCGGCGCGCGGGTGGAGGCCATCTTCATCTGCCCGCACGCGCCCGAAGACGCCTGCGGTTGCCGCAAGCCCGCGCCCGGCCTGTTCCAACAGATCGGCGCGCGTTTCGGCGTGCCCCTGGCCGAGGTGGTGGCCGCCGGTAACTCGCTGCGCCACGTGCAGGCTGGCGCCGCCGCCGGTTGCGCCACGCACCTGCTGCTCACCGGCCAGTCGGCCACGCTGGGCGGCCAGCCCGGCGCCACCATCGCCGGCCTGCCGCCCGCCACCCAGGTCCACGCCGACCTCAGCGCCTTCGCCGACTGGCTGCTGGCCCAGGTCCCACCCCCTTCCAAGCCGACCGCCTGACCCCCGAGCATGATCGCCATCCACTTCCTGCGCTCCGTGTTGCATTTGCTGGTGATGGTGATCACCGTGATCCCCTGGGGGCTGGCGGTGGTGATCGTCTCGCCCTTCGTGAGCAGCACCACGCTGTACTGGATGTGCGCGAACTGGCTGCGCGTGGCGGTGCACAGCGGCACACTGATCCTGGGCATCCGCAACCGCGTCACGGGCCTGGAGAACCTGCCCGTGGGCAGCACCGCGCCGGCCGTGCTGCTGCTCAAGCACCAGTCCACCTGGGAAACCTTCGCCATGCCCACGCTGATGCCGCACCCGCTGGCCTACGTGTTCAAGAAGGAGCTGCTCTACGTGCCCTTCTTCGGCTGGGCCATGGGCCGGCTGGACATGATCCACATCGACCGCAGCAAGCGCACCCAGGCCTTCAACAAGGTGGTCGAGCAGGGCCAGCGCCTGCTCGACCAGGGCACCTGGGTGATCATGTTCCCCGAGGGCACGCGCATCCCGCGCGGCCAGAAGGGCAGCTACAAGACCGGCGGCACGCGCCTGGCCGTGGCCACCGGCGCGCCGGTCATCCCCATCGCCGTGACCTCGGCCAAGTGCTGGCCGCGCAAGGCCTTCATCAAGCGGCCTGGCGTGGTGGACTTTTCCATCGGCAAGCCCATCCCCAGCCAGGGCCGCGAGGCCGACGAGCTCATGCGCGAGGTCGAGGCCTGGATCGAAGGCGAGATGCGCCGGCTCGACCCCGAGGCCTATCGATAGAAGCCATGAAGGGCTTCGTGCAGCTGGCGTTCGATCTGTTCGGCCCCGCCGAGCCCGGGCCGCCGCGCGCCGCGCCGGCCCCATCGGCCCCGGCCACCCCGGTCGGCACCGACCACGCGCTGCCGCTGGCCGAGGTCTTCCAGCCCGGCACCTGGCACCACCCGCGCGCCAACCGCCTGGTGCGCCTGCGCGGGGCCGAGGTGGGCTACGAATTCCTGCGCGGCAAGCGCCGCACCATCGGCCTGAGCGTGGGCACCGAGGGCCTGAGCGTGCGCGCCCCGCGCTGGAGCACGCTGGGCGATGTGGAGGCCGTGCTGCAGGAAAAGGCCGGCTGGGTGCTCGACAAGCTGGCCGAGGCGCGCGAGCGCGCCGAGCGCCAGGCCAGCTCGCGCATCCGCTGGGCCGACGGCGCCGAGCTGCCGCTGCTGGGCGAGCCGGTGCGCCTGGCACTCGATCCGGCGCACGGCTTCTCGGGCCGCGGCGGCGCTTTCGATGCGGCCGCGCGCGTGTTGCGCGTCGGCCTGCCGCGCCACGCGAGCGAGGCGCAGATCCGCGACGCCGCGCAGGCCTGGCTGATGCGCCACGCGCGCACCGTGTTCACGCAGCGCCTGGATCACTTCGCGCCGCGCCTGGGCGTGCAATGGACCCGGCTGAGCCTGTCCAACGCCGACACGCGCTGGGGCAGCGCCAGCGCCGACGGACGCATCCGCCTCAACTGGCGGCTCATCCACCTGTCCATGGACGCCATCGACTACGTGGTGGTGCACGAACTCAGCCACCTGCACCACATGGACCACAGCCCACGCTTCTGGGACGTGGTCGCCAGCGTGATGCCCGATCACGCCGAGCGCCGCCGCGCGCTCAAGGACGCGGCGCTGCCCTTCACCGAGGGCTGAAGCGCCAGACGCCGTCGGCGCCGCGGGTGCGCGCCAGCGTGCCCGCGTGCCACAGCCGGTTCAGGTGCGCCACCGCCTCGCCCATGGCGAAGGTGGTTTGGTGCAGGTCCAGTTGGCGCTGGAACAGCACGGGCAGCGCGTCGAAGGCGCTCAGGGGCTTTTCGCGGCAGGCCGCCACCACCTCGGCCAGGCGCTCGTCGTGGTGCGCGTGCAGTTGCGCGATGCGCTCATGCAGGCCGGTGAAGGGCCGCCCGTGCGAGGGCAGCACCAGCGTGTGCTCGGGCAGCGGCAGGAACTTGTCGATGGAGTCGAGGAAGCGCTGGAGCGAGTCGGCCTCGGGCTCCTGCTCGTACACGCTCACGTTGGTGGAGATGCGCGGCAGGATCATGTCGCCGCTGATCAGCACGCCCAGGGACTCGCTCCACAGGGCCATGTGCTCGGGCGCGTGGCCGTAGCCGCTGATGCAGCGCCAGTCGTGCTCGCCGATGCGCACCGCCAGGCCGTCGAGCAGGCGGCGCGACTGCGCGGGCACGGACGGCACCAGGTTCGGGTAGTAGCCGGCGCGCGCCCGCACCTTGGCCACGCTCTGGGGGTCCGTGAGGCCGTGGCTGGCGAAGTAGGCCGCCGCCGCGTCGCCGCCGAAGCCGGTGGTGGTCTGGGTGCCCAGGCGCGCCATCGCGTGGTCGGTGGCGCTGATCCACAAACGGCAGTCCCACTTCTCGCACAGCCAGTGCGCCAGGCCGATGTGGTCCGGGTGCATGTGCGTCACGATCACGCGCAGCACGGGCAGGCCGTCCAGCTCGTTGGCGAACACCTGCTCCCACTGCGCCTTGGCCTCCTCGCGGGCGATGCAGCAGTCCACCACCGTCCAGCCCTCGCGGCCGTCCAGGGTGTCGCGCAGCAGCCAGAGGTTGATGTGGTCGAGCGCGAAGGGCAGCGTCATGCGGATCCACTTCACCCCCGGTGCCACCACCAGGGCGCGGCCAGGCTCGGGCAGGGTGGTGCCCAGGGGGTAGTGCAGCCGGGCTTCGAGCTGATCGCGGGTGAGACTCATGGCGTGGGGGAATGATTTCAGTAAGATGCGCGCGCCTTGACGTTGACGTAAACGTCAAGAAAAGGGCATTCTACGGAGCCACCGTTCCTTCCCCTGTCCGCCACCCGACACCCGCCCGGCACATGGCCACCAACCCGACCTACACCATCAGCGACCTGGCGCGAGAGTTCGACCTGACGACCCGCGCCATCCGCTTCTACGAAGACGTGGGCCTGCTGCAGCCGCTGCGCGAAGGCCCGGGCGGGCGCAACCGCGTCTACAGCGCGCGCGACCGCACCCGCCTGAAACTCACGCTGCGCGCCAAGCGCCTGGGCCTGTCGCTCACCGAGGCCAAGGACATCATCGACATGTACGACAGCCCGCGCGACACCGGGCCGCAGCTGCGCAAGTTCCTCGCCGTGCTGGCCGAGCACCGCCGCCAGCTCGAGGAGCAGATGGCCGACCTGGTGGCCAACCTCGACGAGGTCAAGGCGCACGAGAAGGAGGCGCGCGCCCTGCTCACCAAGATCGAGCGCAAGGGCGCCTGAGCCGGCGCGGGCCCGGTCGACCGCTGGTTTGACGTTTACGTAAACGTCAACCTAGAATCGGAATTCCCCCATCCCCCGGGCCGCGCGGCCCCGCACCGATGAGCACCCCCTTCCAGGCCCAGGACCCGAACTACGAAGCGCGTGTGCGCGAAAGCTTCGCGCGCCAGGCCGCCATGGACACCCTGGGCGCCTCGCTGGCCGAGGTGGCGCCGGGGCGCGTGGTCATCACCTTGCCATGGGCCGCGCGCCTCACGCAGCAGCACGGCTTCCTGCACGCGGGCATGGTGTCCACGGCGCTCGACTCGGCCTGCGGCTACGCGGGGTTTTCGCTCATGCCGGCCGACGCCGCCGTGCTCACCATCGAGTTCAAGATCAACCTGCTCGCGCCCGCGCAGGGCGAGTCCTTCCGCATGGTCGGCACGGTCATCAAGCCCGGGCGCACCGTCACCGTGGCCGAAGGCCAGGCCTATGCCCTGCACGAGGGCCGGGAGAAGCTCGTGGCCACCATGGGCTGCACCCTCATGACCGTTCTGGGCCGCGACAAGGTGCGCGGCTGACACCTCCCACACCAACACCCACAGGAGACTTGCCATGACCCAACTGCCCGGCCTCGACTTCCAGCTTGGCGAGGACATCGACGCCCTGCGCGACGCCGTGCGCGACTTCGCGCAGGCCGAGATCGCGCCGCGCGCGGCCGAGATCGACCGCAGCGACCAGTTCCCCATGGACCTGTGGCGCAAGATGGGCGAGCTCGGCGTGCTGGGCATCACCGTGCCCGACACCTACGGCGGCGCCAACATGGGCTACCTCGCGCACATGGTCGCCATGGAAGAGATCAGCCGCGCCAGCGCCTCGGTCGGCCTGTCCTACGGCGCGCACTCCAACCTGTGCGTCAACCAGATCAAGCGCAACGGCAACGACGCGCAGCGGCAGAAGTACCTGCCCAAGCTCATCAGTGGCGAGCACGTGGGCGCGCTGGCCATGAGCGAGCCCGGCGCGGGCTCCGACGTCATCAGCATGAAGCTCAAGGCCGAGGACAAGGGCGGCTACTACCTGCTCAACGGCAGCAAGATGTGGATCACCAACGGCCCCGACGCCGACACCCTGGTGGTCTACGCCAAGAGCGAGCCCGAGCTGGGCGCGCGCGGCGTCACGGCCTTCCTCATCGAGAAGGGCATGAAGGGCTTCTCCATCGCGCAGAAGCTCGACAAGCTGGGCATGCGCGGCAGCCACACCGGCGAGCTGGTGTTCCAGAACGTGGAGGTGCCGGCGGAGAACATCCTGGGCGGCCTCAACAACGGCGCCAAGGTGCTCATGAGCGGGCTGGACTACGAGCGCGCCGTGCTCAGCGGCGGGCCGCTGGGCATCATGCAGGCGGTGATGGACAACGTGGTGCCCTACATCCACGACCGCAAGCAGTTCGGCCAGAGCATCGGCGAGTTCCAGCTCATCCAGGGCAAGGTGGCCGACATGTACACCGTGCTGCAGGCCGCGCGCAGCTTCGCCTATACGGTGGCCAAGAACCTGGACACGCTGGGCAGCGAGCACGTGCGCCGCGTGCGCAAGGACTGCGCCTCCGTCATTCTGTGGACGGCCGAGAAGGCCACCTGGATGGCCGGCGAAGGCGTGCAGATCTTCGGCGGCAACGGCTACATCAACGAGTACCCCCTGGGCCGCCTGTGGCGCGACGCCAAGCTCTACGAGATCGGCGCCGGCACCAGCGAGATCCGCCGCATGCTCATCGGCCGCGAACTCTTCGCCGAAACCATGTAAGCCGCCCGGCGGGCGGCAGGCAGCACAATCCTTCCATGAGCGACGACCTTCAACACCTGCTGGATCACAACCGGCGCTGGGCGGCCCAGATCGAGGCCGAACGCCCCGGCTTCTTCACCAAGCTCTCGCAGCAGCAGAGCCCACGCTACATGTGGATCGGCTGTTCCGACAGCCGCGTGCCCGCCAACCAAATCACCGGCCTGGACCCGGGCGAGGTCTTCGTGCACCGCAACGTGGCCAACGTGGTGGTGCCGACCGACCTGAACTGCCTGTCCACCGTCCAGTTCGCGGTGGACGTGCTCAAGGTTGAGCACCTCATGGTGGTGGGCCACTACGGCTGCGGCGGCGTGCAGGCCGCGTTGCGCGACACCCGCGTGGGGCTGGCGGACAACTGGTTGCGCCATATCAAGGACGTGCGCGACAAGCATGCCACGCTGCTGTCCGCGCTGCCCGAGGCGCACCGCCACGACGCGCTGTGCGAACTCAACGCCATCGAGCAGGTGGTCAACGTCGCGCAGACCACGGTGCTGCAGGACGCCTGGGAACGCGGCCAGGCCGTGGCTCTGCACGGCTGGGTCTACGGCCTCAAGGACGGCCTGGTGCAGGACCTGCGCATGACCGTGCGCGGCAACGCCGACCTGGAGGCGGTGCACCGCCAGGCCGTGGCCGGCGTGAAGGACCGCTCGCGCGGCTGAGTTCCGCCGCCCGCGCGCCGCCACCGTTCTCGACCGATCTTTCGAACCAAGGAGTACACCATGTCCGATCCCATCGTTATCCTCGGCGCCGCGCGCACGCCCATGGGCGCCTTCCAGGGCGACTTCTCGCCGCTGGCCGCGCACGACCTCGGCGGCGTCGCCATCAAGGCCGCCATCGAACGCAGCGGCGTCGACCCCAAGGGCGTCGACGAGCTGCTGTTCGGCAACTGCCTGATGGCCGGCCAGGGCCAGGCGCCCGCGCGCCAGGCCGCGCTCAAGGGCGGGCTGCCGCTGTCCACCGGCGCGGTCACGCTGTCCAAGATGTGCGGCTCCGGCATGAAGGCCACCATGCTGGCGCACGACATGCTGATGGCCGGCAGCGCCCAGCTCATGGTGTCCGGTGGCATGGAAAGCATGACCAACGCGCCCTACCTCATGCTCAAGGGCCGCGGCGGCTACCGCATGGGCCACGACCGCATCTTCGACCACATGATGCTCGACGGCCTGGAAGACGCCTACGAACCCGGCCGCAGCATGGGCACCTTCGGCGAGGACTGCGCCGCCAAGTACGCCTTCACGCGCGAGCAGCAGGACGCCTTCGCCACCGCCTCGGTGTCGCGCGCCAAGGCCGCCACCGAGAGCGGTGCCTTCGCCAAGGAGATCGCCGCCGTCACCGTGAAGGACCGCAGCGGCGAGCGCGTGGTCTCCATCGACGAAGGCCCGGGCAAGATCAAGCTCGACAAGATCCCCGCGCTCAAGCCGGCGTTCAAGAAGGACGGCACCATCACCGCCGCCTCCAGCTCCTCCATCAACGACGGCGCCGCCGCGCTGGTGCTGGCCAAGGCCTCCACCGCGCAGCGCCTGGGCGCCAAGCCCATCGCCCGCATCGTCGGCCACGCCACGCACGCGCAGGAGCCCAATTGGTTCACCACCGCGCCCGTCCACGCCACGCAGAAGCTGCTGGCCGCCACCGGCTGGAAGGTGGGGGATGTCGACCTGTGGGAAGTGAACGAAGCCTTCGCCGTGGTGCCCATGGCCCTGATGGCCGAGCTCAAGGTCTCGCACGACAAGCTCAACGTCAACGGCGGCGCCTGCGCCCTGGGCCACCCCATCGGCGCCAGCGGCGCGCGCATCCTGGTCACCCTGATCCACGCGCTGCAGGCGCGCGGCGGCAAGCGCGGCGTGGCCACGCTGTGCATCGGCGGCGGCGAAGCCACGGCGATGGCCATCGAGCTGCTGTGAACCACCCCCGCCGCGCTTCGCGCGACCCCCTCGGGGGGGCGGCACCGACGGCCCGGCAACGCCGGTTCCGTGGTGTCCCTGGGTCGCTTCCCCTCTGACCCGCATGGCCACCGTTCTGGTCATCGGCGCCTCGCGTGGCATCGGCCTCGAATTCGTGGGCCAGTACCGCGAGGCCGGTGAGCGCGTGATCGCCACCGCGCGCGACGACGCCGGCCTGGCGCGCCTGCGCGAACTCGGTGCCGAGGCCCTGCGCGTGGACGTGGCCGAGCCCACCAGCGTGAGCGGCCTGGCCTGGCAGCTCGAGGGCGAGAAGATCGACGTGGCCCTGTACGTGGCGGGCGTGTTCCCGCAGGGCAGCGCACGGACGCCGCCCACGCGCGAGGCCTTCGACCACGCCATGCACGCCAACCTGCTGGGCGCCATGCAGGTGATCCCGCAGGTGGCCCCGCTGGTGGAGGCCGCGCGCGGGCGCTTCGCCTTCCTGTCCAGCGCCATGGCGCAGATCGCGGGCGTGGCCGACAGCCGCGGCTGGGTCTACCGCGCGAGCAAGGCCGCGCTGAACATGGCGGTGGCCTCGGCCCAGCACGACTACCCCGAGGCCATCCTCGTCGCCATCTCGCCCGGCTGGGTGCAGACCGACATGGGCGGGGCCTCGGCCCCGCTCTCGCCCGAGCGCAGCGTGGCGGACATGCGCCGCACCCTCGCGCGCCTCACGCCCCGCGAGGGCGGCCGCTTCATCGACCACGACGGCCGGCCGTTCGACGGCTGGTGAGCCAGGGGCCTTCCATGATCCAGACCCTCGAACAGTTGCGCGGCCTCTACGCCGCCCCGGGCGAGCGCGCGCGCCGCAAGCAGCTGTCGCGCATCGACGCGCACGCCCGCCGCTTCATCGCGCTGTCGCCCTTCTGCGTGCTCGCCAGCGGCGGCGCCAACGGCCGCCTGCTCGACGCCTCGCCGCGTGGCGGCGAGGCCGGCTTCGTGAAGGTGCTCGACGAGCACACCCTGCTGCTGCCCGACTCGGGCGGCAACAACCGGCTCGACACGCTGGAGAACCTGATCGCCGACCCGCGCCTGTCGCTGATCTTCCTGGTGCCCGGCGTGGAAGAGACGCTGCGCATCAACGGCCGCGCGCGCCTGCGCGACGAGCCCGAGTTCGTGGACCGCTTTGCCCAGGAGCGCCAGCGGCCCAAGCTGGTGATCGAAGTCGCGGCGCGCGAGGTCTACCTGCATTGCGCCAAGGCCTTCATGCGCTCGCGCCTGTGGGAGCCGGCGGGCTGGCCCGCGCGCGACGCGTTGCCGACCATGAACCAGATGATCAGCGACCAGATGGGGCTCGCCGCGCCCACCGAAACCCAGGAGGCCATGCGCGCGCGCTACCTCGCGCAGCTGGTCCAGGAACAGAGTCCCGAGAAGGAATGACATGCTGCTGACCCCCGACCAGGAAGCCGTCCGCGAGGCGGTGCGCGCCTTCGCCCAGGCCGAGCTCTGGCCCCACGCCGCGAAGTGGGACAAGGAGCACCACTTCCCGGCCGACGTGCACCGCGGCCTCGCCGAACTCGGCGCCTACGGCATCTGCGTGCCCGAATCGTTGGGCGGTGCCGGCCTGGACTACGTGAGCCTGGCCGTGGTGCTGGAGGAAATCGCCGCCGGCGACGGCGGCACCAGCACGGCCATCAGCGTCACCAACTGTCCCGTCAACGCCATCCTCATGCGCTACGGCAGCGCCCGGCAGCAGGAGCGCTGGCTGCGTCCGCTGGCCGCCGGCCAGATGCTGGGCGTGTTCTGCCTCACCGAACCGCACGTGGGCTCGGACGCCTCGGCCTTGCGTACCACGGCGGTGAAGCAGGGCGGCGACTACGTGCTCAACGGTGTCAAGCAGTTCATCACCAGCGGCAAGAACGGCCAGCTCGCCATCGTGATCGCCGTGACCGACAAGGCCGCGGGCAAGCGCGGCATGAGCGCCTTCGTGGTGCCCACCGACACACCGGGCTATGTGGTGGCGCGGCTGGAAGACAAGGTGGGCCAGCACAGCAGCGACACGGCGCAGATCAATTTCGAGAACTGCCGCATCCCGGCCGACAACCTCATCGGCGCGGAGGGCGAGGGCTACAAGATCGCGCTGTCGGCGCTGGAGGGCGGGCGCATCGGCATCGCGGCGCAGAGCGTCGGCATGGCGCGCAGCGCCTTCGACTGCGCGCTGGCCTACGCCAAGCAGCGCGAGAGCTTCGGCCAGCCCATCTTCAACCACCAGGCGGTGGGTTTTCGCCTGGCCGAGATGGCGACGCAGATCGAGGTGGCGCGCGCCATGGTGCTCCACGCGGCCGCGCTGCGCGACGCCGGGCGCCCCTGCCTGAAGGAGGCGGCCATGGCCAAGCTGTTCGCCAGCGAGATGGCTGAACGCGTGTGCAGCGACGCCATCCAGGTGCACGGTGGCTACGGCTACGTGAGCGACTTCCCGGTCGAGCGCATCTGGCGCGACGTGCGCGTGTGCCAGATCTATGAAGGCACCTCCGACGTACAGAAGATCCTCATCCAACGCGCCCTGGCCTGATGACCAGAGAACCCCTCCGGCGCGAAATGCCTTGACCGAGGGTGCCGCGGAACCGGCTTTGCCGGGCCGCAGGCACCGCCCCCTGGGGGGTGACGCCGCAGGCGGCGCGGGGGGTACCATCCTTTTATGAACATCATCATCCTCGGGGCCGGCCGCGTGGGCGAGAGCGTGGCCGAGAGTCTGGTCTCCGAGCAGAACGACATCACCGTCATCGACATGGACCCGGCGCGCCTGCGCCTGCTCGAAGACAAGCTCGATCTGCGCGGCGTGGTGGGCAACGGCATCCAGCCCTCGGTGCTGCGCGACGCCGGCGCCAAGGACGCGGACATGGTCATCGCCTGCGCGGCGGCCGACGAGACCAATCTCGTGACCTGCAAGGTGGCGCACGACGTGTTCAACGTGCCCACCACCATCGCGCGCCTGCGCTCGCCCGAGTTCATCGAGGGCGACGAACTGCTCTCGCAGACCGGCTTCTCCGTCAGCCACGTGCTCTGTCCCGAAGAGTCCGTCACGCGCTACATCCGCCAGCTCATCAGTTACCCCGAGGCCCTGCAGGTGCTGGAGTTCGCCGATGGCCGCGCCAGCCTCATCGCGGTGCGCGCCAACCACGGCGGCGCGCTCGTGGGCCACACCATCGGTGAGTTTCGCGAGCGCTACACCCGCTGCGAAATGCGCGTGGTCGCGCTCTACCGGCTCGACACCGAGATGGAGGCCACGCCCTCCACCCGCATCCTCGCGGGCGACGAGATCTTCGTGCTCGCCGACACCGACAAGATCCGCGACGTGCTCTCGGCCATCCACAACACCGACAAGCCCGTGCAGCGCGTGATGATCGCCGGCGGCGGCCGCGTCGGCCTGCGCCTGGCGCGCAGCCTGGTGGGCCAGTGCGAGGTGAAGCTGCTGGAGCGCGACAAGAAGCGCTGCGAGTACCTGGCGAGCCAGCTGCCCTCGAGCATGCTGATCCTGCAGGGCGATGGCGCCGACGAAGACCTGCTGGAGGAGGAGAACGTGGGCGAGATGGACATGTTCCTCGCGCTCACCAGCGACGACGAGGACAACATCATGTCGGCCATGCTGGCCAAGCGCCTGGGCGCGGGGCGCGTCATGGCCCTCATCAACCGCCGCGCCTACGCCGACATGATGCAGGGCGGCACCATCGACATCGCGATCTCGCCCTCGCAGGCCGTCATCGGCGAGCTGCTCACCCACATCCGCCGCGGCGACGTGGCGGCCGTGCACAGCCTGCGCCGCGGCGCGGCCGAGGCCTTCGAGGGCATCGCGCGCGGCGACGCCAAAACCAGCAAGCTCGTGGGCCGCCGCATCGAAGAGCTCAAGCTGCCCAAGGGCACGCGCATCGGTGGCATCGTGCGCGGCGAAGGGCGCAACTCCGAGGTGCTGATGCCGCACCACGACCGGCTCATCGAGGCCGGCGACCACATCATCCTGTTCATCCCGAACAAGCGCCTGGTGCGCGAGGTCGAGAAGCTGTTCCAGGTCAGCGCCACCTTCTTCGGCTGACGGCCGAGCGACCATGCAATCCCTCTGGCTGCCCGTCCTCAACGTCTTTTCGCGCGTGCTGCTGGCGTTCTCGCCGACCTTCCTGGTGCCCATGGCCTGGGCCTGGTTCCTCGACAAGAACCACCACGTGCTGGTCTGGGCCTTCGGTTTCGCGGCCACCGTGTGCAGCGGCTGGGCCCTGTGGATGCTCACGCGGCGGCACCGCCGCGAGCTCATGCCGCGCGACGGCTTTCTGCTGGTGAACCTGGTGTGGGTGGTGCTGCCGGCCTACGCCGCCGCGCCGCTGTACTACAGCGTGCCAGACCTGAGCCTGAGCAAGGCCTACTTCGAGGCCATGAGCGGGCTCACCGCCACCGGCGCCACGGCGATCTCGGGGCTGGACCTGCTGCCGGTGTCCATCAACGTCTGGCGCTGCTTCCTGCAGCTCGTCGGCGGCCTGGGCATCATGCTGCTGGTGGTGGCCGTTCTGCCGCTGCTGGGGCTGGGTGGCATGCAGATCTACCGCGCCGAGACGCCCGGCCCCATGAAGGACACCAAGTTCACCCCGCGCATCGCCGAGACCGCGCGCGGCCTGTGGGGCGTGTACGCGCTGTTCTCCGTGGCTTGCATGCTGGCCTACCGCTGGGCCGGCATGGGCTGGGCCGACGCCTTCATGCACATGTGCACCACCATGGGCCTGGGCGGCCTGTCGCCCTACGATGCCAGCTTCGGACACTACAACTCGGCGCGCATCGAGTGGGTGGCCACCGCCTTCATGACCATGGCGGGCATCAGCTTCCTGCGCTACTTCGTGGTCATCAAGCACCGCTCGCTGCGGCCCATCACCAACGACCGCGAGATCCGCACTTACCTGGTGGTGCTGGCCGCCGCCATCGCCGTGGTGACGCTGCTGCTGCTGGTGAACGGGGTGTACACGGACGTCGGCACCGCCCTGCGCAGCGCGGCCTTCCACGTGGTCTCGGTGGCCACCACCACGGGTTATGCGTCGGTCGACTACGCGCAGTGGCCGGTGTTCGCCCCGGTGCTGCTCATGTTCCTGGGCTGCTTCGCCTCCTGCGCGGGCTCCACGGGCGGCGGCATCAAGATGGTCCGCATGGTGCTGCTGATCAAGCAGGCGCGGCGCGAACTGGTCCGCATCATCCACCCGCGCGTGGTCAACCCGGTCACGCTGGCCGGCGGCGTGGTGCCGCCGCAGGTGATGAACGCGGTGTTCGGCTTCATGCTGATCTACGGCGCGGCCACCGTGGGCCTGACCATGCTGCTGCTGCTCACCGGGCTGGACATCGTCACCGCGTTCTCCGCCGTGGTCGCCACGGTCAACAACATCGGCCCGGGCCTTGGGCTGGTGGGGCCGGCGAGCAACTATGGCGTGCTCAATGACGGCCAGATCTGGGTGCTGAGCTTCGCGATGATGCTGGGCCGGCTGGAGCTGTTGACGGTGCTGGTGCTCTTCACTGGCCACTTCTGGCGGAAGTAGGAAGCCCCCCTGCGCCGCTGCGCGGCTTCCCCCGGAGGGGGGACGGCGCCTGCGGCCTGGCAGAGCCGGTTCCGCGGCGCCCCTGGACGACGACCCTTCGTGCGTGGGCTCAGTCGCGCGCCGGGATGTTGAGCCCGCGCTGCACGGCGGGGCGCGCGACAAAGGCCTCGAGCACGCGCTGCACCTCGGGGAAGTCCTGGAAGCCGACGATCTCGCCCGCGCCATAGAAGCCCACGAGGTTGCGCACCCAGGGAAAGGTGGCGATGTCGGCGATGGTGTACTGCTCGCCCATGATCCAGCGCTTGCCCTTGAGGTGCTGGTTCAGCACCGCCAGCAGGCGCTTGCTCTCGTTCACGTAGCGGTCGCGCGGGCGCTTGTCCTCGAAGTCCTTGCCGGCGAATTTGTGGAAGAAGCCGAGCTGGCCGAACATGGGGCCGATGCCGCCCATCTGGAACATCAGCCACTGCAGGGTCTCGTAACGCGCGCCGGCGTCGCGGGGCAGGAGCTGGCCGCTCTTGCTGGCCAGGTAGACCAGGATGGCGCCCGATTCCCACAGCGCCAGCGGCGTCCCCTCGGGACCGTTCGGGTCGATGATGGCCGGGATCTTGTTGTTCGGGTTGAGCGAGAGGAACTCGGGCGAGAGCTGGTCGTTGGTGTCGAAGCGCACCAGGTGCGGCTCGTACGGCAGGCCAGTCTCTTCCAGGGCGATGGACACCTTCACGCCATTGGGCGTGGGCAGCGAGTACAGCTGCAGGCGGTCGGGGTGCCGGGCGGGCCACTTCTTCGTGATCGGGAAGCTGTCGAGAGCGGTCATGGGTTCTCCTTGGGGTGCGCGCATTGTGCGGTCCGCCCCGCGTGGCCCCAGGGATTGCAGGGGCATCGATAATCCGTCCTCTTCCGCGATTCCCGATGCCCACCCCCACCAGCGCGCCCTGTCCCTGCGGTCGCGGCCCCGCCTTCGACGCCTGCTGCGGCCGCTACCTCGGCACCGCCACCCCCGCCCCCGACGCCGAATCGCTCATGCGCTCGCGCTACAGCGCCTTCGTGCGCGGCGACGTGGCGCACCTGCAGGCCACCTGGCATGCCAGCACGCGGCCGGCCACGCTGGACCTGGAGCCGGGCGTGAAGTGGCTGGGGCTGCAGGTGCGCGCGCACCGCGCCATCGACGCCGACCACGCCGAGGTCGAGTTCGTCGCGCGCTCGCGCGTGGCGGGCCGGGGCCAGCGCCTGCACGAGCGCAGCCGCTTCGTGCGCGAGGGGGGACGCTGGTACTACGTGGACGGCGATTTTCCGAGCGAGGACAAGCGGTGAGTTTCGAGGCGGTTTTGTTTGATTGCGACGGCGTGCTGGTCGACAGCGAGCCCATCACCAACGGTGTGTTGCGCGAGTCGCTCGTCGAGGCGGGCTGGGCGATTTCGCCCGAGGACTGCGAGCGCCTGTTCATCGGCCGCGCGGTGCGCGACCAGCGCGCGCTGATCGAGCAACACACCGGCCGCCCCTGGTCCGAAGAATGGCTGCAGGCCTTCTACGCGCGGCGCAATGAGCGCTTGCGCGCCGAGCTCAAGGCCATCGAGGGCGTGCACGAGGCCGTGGCACGGCTGCACGGCTTGGTGGGCGGGCGCATCGCCTGCGCCTCGGGCGCCGACCGCGCCAAGGTGGTGATGCAGCTCGAGCAGGTGGACCTGGCGCGCTGGTTCGGCGACGCCATCTTCAGCGGCCACGACCTGCCGCGCTCCAAGCCGGCGCCCGACGTCTACCTGGCCGCCGCCGCGCACCTGGGGGTGGACCCGAGGCGCTGTCTGGTCATCGAGGACACCGCGCCCGGTGCCCAGGCCGGCCTGGCCGCGGGCGCCACGGTCTGGGGCTTCTGCACCCAGGGCCATGGCCGCGCCTTCGAGGGCCTGCCGGTGGCGCGGGTGTTCCACCACATGCGCGAGCTGCGGCTCTGAGTGGTGCGCGGCTCAGCCGCCGCGCCAGATCCGGCTCTCGTCGATATCCGCCAGCGTGCGGCAGCCCGTCAGGGCCATCGCCATCTCCAGTTCCGCGCGCAGCAGGTGCAGCACATGCGCCGCGCCGGGCGCGCCGGCGGCGGCCAGGCCATGCAGCACGGGCCGGCCCACCAGCACGGCCGAGGCGCCCAGGGCCAGCGCCTTGAACACGTCGGTGCCGCGGCGCACGCCACCGTCCAGCAGCAGCGGCAGGCGGCCGTTCACGGCGCGCGCGATGGCGGGCAGGGCCTCGATGGTGGCGGGCACGGTGTCGAGCACGCGCCCGCCGTGGTTGGAGACGATCACGCCATCCAGGCCCTCGTCGGCCGCGCGCACGGCGTCCGCGGGCGAGAGCACGCCCTTGAGCAGGACGGGCAGCGTGGTCTGCTCGCGCAGCCAGGCGATGTCGCGCCAGGTCAGGGCCGTGTCCACCAGCGGGCTGCCGAACAGGGGCGGGCGACCCAGGGGCGCGGTGTGGGGCGGCGGGTTGCGCACGCCCTGCAGGTTCACGGCGCTCAGGCCCGGCGGCAGCGCGAAGCCGGCGCGCCGCTCGCGGTTGCGCGGGCCGCTCACGGGCGCGTCCACCGTCACCACCAGGGCGCGGTAGCCCGCGGCTTGCACGCGGTGCACCAGTTCGCGGGTGAAGCCGCGGTCGTGCTGCACGTAGAGCTGGAACCACAGCGGCGCGGTGGCCTGGCGCGCCAGCGCGTCCAATGGCAGGCCAGCCTGCGTGCTCACCACCATGCCCGCGCCCAGGGCGCCGGCGGCGAGCACCGTGGCCCTCTCGCCGTCGGGGTGCGCGAGCTGCTGGTAGGCCACCGGGGCGACAAAGATGGGGTGCTCGAAGGCCTGGCCCAGCAGCGTGAGCCGGGTGTGGGCGCCGGCCAGCTCGGCCAGCGCGCGCGGCGCCAGGCGCAGGCGCTGGAAGGCGGCCTGGTTCTCGCGCAGGGTGATTTCATCCGCCGCGCCGCCCTGCAGCCAGGCCCAGGCCGCGGGCGTCATGCGCTCGCGCGCCAGCGGTTCGTAGTCGCTGACGGCGGCCACCTCGGGCGGGATCTGCGCCAGCGGCGGCTTCATGTCGCGTGGGCTCGCCGATGGCGACATCAGGTGTTCGCCCATTGCCGCAGCAGGTTGTGGTACACGCCGGTGAGCCGGTCCAGCGCGGGGTGCCCGGGCGTGTCGCGCACGAGTTGCTGGATGGCGGTGTCGAGTTCGAGCATCAGTGTGCGCTGGCTGTCGTCGCGCACCAGGCTCTGGACCCAGAAGAAGGCCGCCAGCCGCACGCCGCGCGTGACCGGGGTGACGTGGTGCAGGCTGGTGCCGGGGTAGAGCACCAGGTCGCCGGCCGCCAGCTTGGCGCTGTGCTGGCCGAAGCTGTCCTGCACGGTCAGCTCGCCGCCCTCGTACTCGTGGGGCTCGCTGAAGAACAGGGTGGCCGACAGGTCGCTGCGCACCCGGTGCGGCGTGCCCGGCACGCTGAAGATGGCCGCGTCCACGTGCGCGCCGTACCGGCCGCCGCCCTGGTAGCGGTTGAAGCGCGGCGGCAGCACCTTCAGCGGCAGGGCGGCCGACAGGAAGAGTGGGTGCTGGCCCAGGGCCTGCAGGATCAGGTCGCCGACCTGGCGCGCCGCCGGCTGGTCGTCGCCCAGCTGCTGGTTGTGCTTGACCTGGGCGGCCAGGTGGCCGGCGGTGGCGCGGCCGTCGGTCCAGTCCGCGGTCTCCAGCGACTGGCGGCACTGGCGCAGCTGCTCGGGCGTCAGCACCTGGGGAATGCGCAGCATCATGGGCGGGCAATTTAAATGAGAACGATTCCCGATTGTGACCGGCTTTTGTCCCGAGACACCGCGGAACCGGCGTTGCCGGGCCGAGGCCGGCGCGCGGGGGCGCGCGCGCTCGTCGGGTGGGCTGCCGCGTCAGCGCCGCCGGAAGTCGCCAGGCGACTGTCCCGTCCAGGCCCGGAAGGCGCGGATGAAGCTTTTCTCGTTGCGAAAGCCCGCCGCCTCGGCCACCTGCTTGATGGGCCGGTCGGTGCGCAGCAGCAGCTGGCTCGCGCGCTCGCGCCGCACCTCGTCCTTCAGCGCCTGCAAGTTGGCCCCTTCTTCCCTCAGCTGGCGGTGCAGGGTGCGCGCCGAGGTGTGCAGCAGGGCGGCCAGGTCGTCGGCGTTGTGGGTCTCCAGCGGCTGGCGGGCCAGCAGCTGGCGCACGCGCTGCACCAGCAGGCGGTCGCGCCGGTAGGAACGCACCGTCAGCGGCAGCGCGCGCTGCAGCAACTGGCTCATGGCCGCTTCGTCGCGGCGCAGGGGCAGGCTGAGGTAGCGCGAATCGAAGTGGATGGCGGCCTGGTCTGTGCCGAAGCGGGCCGGGGCGTCGAACAGCACCGCATAGGCCTCGACGTGCGGCGGCGGCGCGTAGGGGAAATGCGCCTCCAGCAAGGGGATGCGCGAATCCACGAACCAGGCCGCCAGGCCGTGGATGTTGCGCAGCACCGAGACCACGCACAGCTCGGTGAGCGGGCCGGGGTCGCGGCGCAGGCGCAGGGCGATGGCGGCGCGCTCGCCGCTGGTCTCGACCGAGAGCGCGACCGCGTTCGCCAGCAGGCCGTGGTGGCGGCACCAGCGCTTGAGCGCCACCGCCAGCGTGGGCGAGGACAGCGAGGCCCGCGCCAGCAGCCCGTAGCTGCCCCAGGGCAGCGCCCGCTCGAAGCAGCCCAGGGCCTCGTCGTCGAGCTCGCGCATGGCCGCGTAGGACACAGCCTCCATCTGCGCGGCGGTGATGCGCGCTGGCGGATCGTTCAGATGCTCTGGCGGAATTTGTGCCTGCGCCAGGGCCGCCGCCGGGTCCATGCCGCGCGCCCGGTAGGCCAGCGCCATGGCCCGGACCAGCGCCATGGGCGTGAGGGCGGGGCCGGGCAGCAGGTCGGGGGTGTCCGCGGGCATGGCGCGAGTGTGCCACCGCGCCTGGTCTGGTGGCGCGATTTGCAACCGCCATGGCGGCCGGTGGTGGCGGCCGGGGGTGTACCCTCGCCCTTCGTTCGCCCACCACACGAGACAGGCCATGCCCATCCTGGAGACCAAGCTCAACCCCCGATCGGCCGAATTCCAGGCCAACGCCGAGGCCATGCGCGCCCAGGTGGAGGACCTCAAGGTCCAGCTCGCCCAGGCCGCCCAGGGCGGCGGCGAGGCCGCGCGCGCCAAGCACGTCAAGCGCGGCAAGCTGCTGCCGCGCGAGCGCGTGCAGATGCTGCTGGACCCCGGCACGCCCTTCCTGGAGCTGGCGCCCCTGGCCGCGCACGGCATGTACCACGGCGACGCGCCCTGCGCCGGCCTGATCGCCGGCATCGGCCGGGTGAGCGGCGTCGACTGCCTGATCGTCTGCAACGACGCCACCGTCAAGGGCGGCACCTACTACCCCATGACGGTGAAGAAGCACCTGCGGGCGCAGGAGGTGGCGATGCAGAACCAGCTGCCCTGCATTTACCTGGTGGACTCGGGCGGCGCCAACCTGCCCAACCAGGACGACGTCTTCCCCGACCGCGAGCACTTCGGCCGCATCTTCTACAACCAGGCCAACATGAGCGCGCAAGGCATTGCGCAGATCGCGGTGGTGATGGGCTCGTGCACCGCCGGCGGCGCCTACGTGCCCGCCATGAGCGACGAGACCATCATCGTGAAGAACCAGGGCACCATCTTCCTGGGCGGCCCGCCGCTGGTGAAGGCCGCCATCGGCGAGGTGGTGAGCGCCGAGGACCTGGGCGGCGGCGACGTGCACACGCGCCTCTCGGGCGTGGCCGACCACCTGGCGCAGAACGACGCCCACGCCATCGCGCTGGCGCGCCAGGCCGTGGCCACGCTGAACCGCCGCAAGGAGGCGAGGCAGGCGCTGATCGAGCCGCGCGCGCCCAGGTATCCGTCCGAGGAGCTGTACGGCGTCATTCCCACCGACACCCGCAAGCCCTACGACGTGCGCGAGGTCATCGCGCGCCTGGTCGACGGCTCCGAGTTCCACGAGTTCAAGGCGCGCTTCGGCAGCACCCTGGTCTGCGGCTTCGCGCACATCGAAGGCATGCCCATCGGCATCGTGGCCAACAACGGCGTGCTGTTCTCCGAAAGCGCGCAGAAGGGCGCGCACTTCATCGAGCTGTGCGGCCAGCGCAAGGTGCCGCTGCTGTTCCTGCAGAACATCACCGGCTTCATGGTGGGACGCAAGTACGAGAACGAGGGCATCGCGCGCCACGGCGCCAAGATGGTCACGGCCGTGGCCACGGTGCAGGTGCCCAAGTTCACCATCATCATCGGCGGCAGCTACGGCGCGGGCAACTACGGCATGTGCGGCCGCGCCTACAGCCCGCGCTTCCTCTGGATGTGGCCCAACGCGCGCATCAGCGTCATGGGCGGCGAGCAGGCCGCGAGCGTGCTGGCCACCGTCAAGCGCGACGGCATCGAGGCCAAGGGCGGGTCCTGGAGCGCCGAGGAAGAGGCGAAGTTCAAGCAGCCCCTGCTCGATCAGTTTGCGCACCAGTCGCACCCCTATTTCTCCAGCGCCCGCCTGTGGGACGACGGCGTGATCGACCCCGCCGACACGCGCCGCGTGCTGGCGCTGGCGATGTCGGCCACGCTGAACGCGCCCATCGGTGAGCCGAAGTTCGGCGTGTTCCGCATGTGAGCGCAGCCATGGACGCCCGCGCCCATTTCCTCACGCTCGCGCGCTACCACGCCTGGGCCACGCGGCGCCTGCTGGAGGCGGTGGCCGCGCTCGACGAAGACGCCTACCGGCGCGACGTCGGCCTGTTCTTCAAGAGCGTGCACGGCACGCTGAACCACCTGCTGGTGGGCGAAAGCCTGCTGTGGTTTCCCCGCTTCGCGCGGGGCGAATCGCCAGCGCTGGCCCTGGACATGGAGGCCGAGCCCGATCGCGCGCGGCTCGCGCAGGCGGTGCTCGATGGCGCGCTGGCCTGGGACGGGGCCATCACCCACTGGCCCGCCGAGCGCTTCGACGGTCGCCTGCGCTACACGCGCTCGAATGGCGAGGCCATGGACCTGCCCTTCGCGCCCACGCTGGCCCATGTGTTCAACCACGCCACGCACCACCGCGGCCAGATCACCGCGGCACTGACCCTGCTGGGGCAACCGGGGCCCGAACTGGACCTCGTGCGCTTCCTGCAGCTGCAGCCCGCCCGGACCGGCTGAAGCCGGCCACCCTTGACGGAGACACCAGCCTTGGAACCCACGATCTACGACACCCCCGAGCACCAGACCCTGCGTGAGCAGGTGGCGCGCTTCATCGCGCGCGAGGTCGAGCCGCACGGCATGGCCTGGGAGCAGCAGGGCTTCGTGCCGCGCGAGGTGCTGCGCCGCATGGGCCAGGCCGGCCTGCTGGGCATTGCCTTCGAGGGCGAATACGGCGGCGGCGACGCCGATGCGCTGACCAATCTGGTGTTCGCCGAGGCGCTGTCGCAGAGCACCTTCGCCGGCTTCGTGATCACCGTGCTGGTGCACACCGACATGGCCGGCCCGCACCTGCACCACGCCGGCAGCGCCGCGCAGAAGGCCCGGCACCTGCCCAAGGTCTGCGCGGGCGAATCGATCTGCGCCGTGGCGATCACCGAACCCGGCGCCGGCTCCGACGTCGCCGGCATCCGCACGCGCGCCGTGCGCGAGGGCGATGAATGGGTGCTCAACGGCACCAAGATGTTCATCACCAACGGCGTGCACGCCGACCTCTACTTCGTCGCGGCCAAGACCGGGCCGGGCAAGCGCGAGGTCTCGATGTTCATCGTCGAGAAGGGAACGCCCGGCTTCAGCGTGGGCCGCGCGCTGCACAAGACGGGCTGGCTCAGCTCGGACACCGCCGAGCTGGTGTTTGACAACGTGCGCCTCCCCGCCGCCAACCTGCTGGGCGAGGAGGGCAAGGGCTTCTACGCGGTGATGAAAAACTTCCAGACCGAGCGCATCGCCCTGGGCGCCATGGCCGTGGGCCATTGCCAGCGCGCGCTGCAGCTCACGCTGGACCACGTGCGCCAGCGCCAGGCCTTCGGCGGGCCGCTGTGGGACCAGCAGGTGATCCGCCAGCGCCTGGCGATGCTCGACGCCAAGGTGCGCGCGGCGCGCCAGTTCATGTACCACTGCGCCTGGGCGGTCACGCAGGGCAAGGACATCGTGCAGCAGGTGTCGATGCTGAAAGCGCTCACCGGCGAGCTGGTGAACGAGGTGGTGCAGACCTGCCAGCAGTTCCACGGCGGCATGGGCTTCATCCGCGAGACCGCCATCGAGCGCCTGTGGCGCGACGCGCGCGTGCTGGCCATCGGCGGCGGCGCCACCGAAGTGATGCTGGAAGAGGTTGCGAAGAGGTACTGACATGAGCGATGTGATCGAGGTTTCCCGCCCCAGCGCGCACGTGGCGCGCGTCTGGCTCAACCGCCCCGATGTGCGCAACGCCTTCAACGACGAGGTGATCGCCGCGCTCACGCACGCCTTCGGCGCGCTGTCGCAGGACGCGGACCTGCGCGTGGTGGTGTTGGGCGCGCACGGCAAGGCCTTCTGCGCCGGCGCCGACCTGAACTGGATGAAGGCCATGGCCGGCTACTCGTGGGAAGAGAACCGCGCCGACGCCCAGCGCCTGGCCGACATGCTCTGGACCCTGGACCAGTGCCCGGTGCCCGTGGTGGGGCGCGTGCAGGGCGACTGCTACGCCGGCGGCATGGGCCTGGCGGCCATCTGCGACGTGCTGGTGGCCGTGGAGGGCGCGACCTTCTGCCTGTCCGAGGCGCGCCTGGGCCTGCTGCCGGCCACCATCAGCCCCTACGTGGTCCGCGCCATGGGCGCGCAGGCCGCGCGCCGCTACATGGTCACGGCCGAGCGCTTCAGCGCCGCGCAGGCCCACGCCCTGGGCATGGTGCACGAGCTGGCCACGCCCGAGACGCTGGACGCCACGGTCGACGGCATCGTGGCCACCCTGGCCAACAACGGCCCGGCCGCCGCGCGCGCCTGCAAGGCCCTGGTGCGCGACGTCGCCGGCCAGCCGCTCACGGCCGAGCTGCGCGCCGACACCGCGCGCCGCATCGCCGACATCCGCGCCAGCGAGGAAGGCCGCGAAGGCCTGGCCTCCTTCCTGAACAAGCGCGCGCCGAACTGGCAGTGAGATGAAGCTGCCCCCGCGCCGCTTTGCGGCTCCCCCCACTCTCGCCTTCGGCGGGAGTGGGGCGCACCCAGAGGCCTGGCAAGGCCAGTGCCTCGGGTGCTCCGGAGGCAACGCGACATGAATGACGCACTGCAATCCCTGGGCACGCCCGAGCTGCTGGCGCTGGCCGCCGCGCTCGGCTGGGCCAGCGGCCTGCGCCTGTACCTGGTGGTTTTCCTCACCGGCCTGGCGGGCTGGATCGGCTGGCTCGAGTTGCCGCCCGGCCTGCAGGTGCTGCAGCACCCCGCGCTGCTGGGCGCCAGCGGCTTCATGCTCTTCATCGAGTTCTTTGCCGACAAGATCCCCTGGGTCGACTCCCTCTGGGACCTGGTCAACAGCGTGATCCGCGTGCCGGCCGGCGCCGCGCTCGCCGCCGGCGCGCTGGGCGCCGACAGCGCCACCCTGGCGCTGATGGCCGCGCTGCTGGGCGGCACCCTGGCGGCCACCAGCCAGGCCGCCAAGACCAGCGCGCGCGCGGCCGCCAACGCCTCGCCCGAACCCTTCACCAACCTGGGCTTAAGCCTGCTCGAAGACGGCCTGGTGGTGGCCGCGCTCTGGTTGGCCACGAACCACCCCCTGGTGTTTGCGGTCCTGCTGGTGGTTATCGTGCTGGCCATGTGGTGGATCACGTGGACGCTGTTCCGCTTCCTGCGCGCCGTCTGGCGCCGCGCGCTGGGGCGGGCACAAGAACCGGTATGACGAACAACGGATCGGCCATGCCCGAGCTGGCCGCGCGCAGCCTGGCGCGCGTGTGGCACCCCTGCACCTCGATGGCGCGCGCCGCGCAGCGCCCGCCGCTGCCCCTGGCGCGCGGCGAAGGCCCCTGGCTGTTCGACAGCGAGGGCCGGCGCTACTTCGACGCCATCTCCTCCTGGTGGGTCAACCTGTTCGGCCACAGCGACGAGGGCCTGCGCGCGGCCATCACCGCGCAGTTGAACACCCTGCCGCACGCCATGCTGGCGGGCTGCACGCACGAGCCCGTGGTGCGCCTGGCCGAGCGCCTGTGCGCGCGCAGCGGCGGCGCGCTGGCGCACGCCTCCTTCGGCAGCGACGGCGCAAGCGCGGTCGAGATCGCGCTCAAGCAGAGCTTTCACGCCTGGCGCAACCAGGGCCTCGAGGGCAAGCGCGGCTTCGTCGCCCTGCGCGGCGGCTACCACGGCGAGACCCTGGGCGCGCTCTCGGTGACCGACGTGGCCATCTTCCGCGACGCCTACGACCCGCTGCTGATGCGCAGCCGCCTGGTGGACGCGCCCGACAGCCGCCTCGGCAATGAAGACCAGGCGCTGGCCGCGCTGGCCGCGCTGCTGGCGCGCGAGGCCGATCAACTGGCCGCCGTGCTGATCGAGCCGCTGGTGCAGGGCGCCGCTGGCATGGTGATGCATGCGCCGCGCTACCTGCGCGAGCTGCGCCGCCTGTGCACCGCGCACGGCGTGCACCTGATCGCCGACGAGATCGCCGTCGGCTGCGGGCGCACCGGGCGCTTCTTCGCCTGGTCGCACACCGAGCCGGCGGGCCCGGCCGATTGGCCCGACTTCCTGCTGCTGTCCAAGGGCATCACCGGCGGCACCCTGCCGCTGTCGGTGGTGCTCAGCGGCGAGGCCGTGTTCCGGGCCTTCTGGTCCGACGACCCCGCGCGGGCCTTCCTGCACTCGCACTCCTACACCGGCAACCCGCTGGCCTGCGCGGCCGCCAACGCGGTGCTCGACCGCTTCGACGCCGGCCAGGAGGCGCGCTGCGCCGAGCAGGCCGCCTGGCTGGCCCAGGCCTTCGCGCCGCTGGCGCAGGACGATCGCGTGGCGCACCTGCGCCAGCGCGGCACCATCCTGGCCTTCGACCTGCCGGGCGCGGCGGCCGATGTCGCCGAGCGCTTCCACCTCGCGGGGCGCGCGCACGGGCTGCTGATCCGGCCCATCGGCCGCACGGTCTACCTCATGCCGCCGTACCTCGTCGACCCTCCCACCGCGGCCTGGCTGGCCGAGGCCGTCACGGACACGCTGAACGATGTGGTTTGAGCACCTGAACCAGCGCCTGGACGACCTCGACGCGCGCGACCTGCGGCGGCGCCTGCGCGTGGCCGACAGCGGCACCGCGCCGCGCCAGCGCGTGCGCGATCCGCGGGGCGGCACGCGCGAGCTGCTCATGTTCTGCGGCAACGACTACCTGGGCCTGGCCGCGCACCCCGCCATCGCCGAGGCCCTGGCCGAGGGCGCGCGGCGCTGGGGCGGCGGCTCGGGCGCCTCGCCGCTGGTGAGCGGCCACAGCGCCGCGCACGCGGCCGTCGCGGCCTGGCTCGGCGAGGCCTTCGCCGGGCACATTCCCCAGGCCCGCGCGCTGGGTTTCTGCACCGGCTACATGGCCAACCTGGGCGTGCTCACCGCGCTGGGCGACGCCGAGGTCGAGCTCTTCTGCGACCAGCTCAACCACGCCTCGCTCATCGACGGCGCGCGCCTGTCCCGGGCGCGCGTGAGCGTCTACCCGCACGCCGACACCGTGGCCCTGGCCGCGCGACTGGCCGCCAGCGCGGCGCCGCGCAAGCTCATCGCCACCGACAGCGTGTTCAGCATGGACGGCGACATCGCTCCCCTGCGCGAGCTGCTGGCCCTGGCCGAGGCGCACGACGCCTTGCTGGTGGTCGACGACGCGCACGGCTTCGGCGTGCTGGGCGAGGACGGCCTGGGTGCCCTGCAGCTGCTGGGCCTGCGCAGCCCACGCCTGGTGCTGATGGGCACCCTGGGCAAGGCCGCGGGCCTGGCCGGCGCCTTCGTGGTGGCGCACGACCGCGTGATCGAATTCCTGCTGCAGAGCGCGCGCAACTACATCTTCTCCACCGCCGCGCCGCCGCTGCTGGAGCACGCCGTGCTCACCTCGCTGCGGCTCATCCAGGGACCCGAGGGCCGGCGGCGCCGCGCCGCGCTGCGCGAGCGCGTCGCCCAATGGCGCGCGGGCGCCCAGGCCCTGCTGGCGCGCCACGCCGGCCTGGGCTGGCGGCTGATCGATTCGCAGACGCCGGTGCAGGCCCTCGTGGTGGGCGGCAACGCGCCGGCCATGGCGCTGTCGGCGCGGCTCGAGGCCGAAGGCCTGCGCGTGCCGGGCATCCGCCCGCCCACGGTGCCGGTGGGCAGCGCGCGGCTGCGCGTGACCTTGTGCGCCAGCCACGCGCCCGAGGACGTGGACCAGCTGCTGCACGCCCTGGAACGCGCCGCGCTGTCCGTGGCGCTGGAGGTGGCCTGATGCAAGGCCTGTTCGTCACCGGCACCGATACCGAGATCGGCAAGACCTGCGTCAGCGGCGGCCTGGTGCACGCGCTGCAGGCGCGGGGCTGGCGCGTGGCGCCCTTCAAGCCCCTGGCGGCCGGCCAGCGGCAGGACGCCGACGGCCGCTGGTTCAACGAAGACGTGCGCCACCTGCACGCGGCCCAGGCCCTGGGGCTGAACGAGGCCGAGGTCGGGCCCTTTCAGTGGCGCGAGGCCTGCGCGCCGCACATCGCGGCCGCGCACGAAGGCCGGCCGGTCGAGCGCGCGGCCGTGCTGGCGGCGGCGCGCGCGCTCGCCGCACGCGCCGACCTGCTGGTGGTCGAAGGCGTCGGCGGTTTTCGCGTGCCCCTGCTGCCGGACTGGGACACGGCCGATCTCGCGGTCGACCTGGACCTGCCCGTGCTGCTGGTCGTGGGCTTGCGCCTGGGCTGCCTCAACCACGCCGCCCTCACCGCCGAGGCCGTGCGCGCGCGTGGCCTGCGGCTGGCGGGCTGGGTGGCCAACGCGGTCGACCCGGCCTTTGCCCACGCCGACCTCAACCTGTCATCGCTGCAGGCGCTGCTGCGGGCGCCCTGCTGGGGCCGCGTGCCGCGCCTGGCCGATCCCACGCCGCGCGCCGTCGCGCCGCACCTCACCCTGGACCACGCGCCCGCGTGGCCATCCACCCGGAGACCCTCCCATGTTTGACAAGATCCTGATCGCCAACCGCGGCGAGATCGCCTGCCGCGTCGCCGCCACCGCGCGCCGCCTGGGCGTGAAGACCGTGGCCGTGTACTCCGACGCCGACGCGCGCGCCAAGCACGTGGCCGCCTGCGACGAGGCCGTGCACATCGGTGGTTCCGCGCCCAAGGACAGCTACCTGCAGTGGGAGCGCATCCTCGCGGCCGCCCGGGCCACGGGCGCGCAGGCCGTGCACCCGGGCTACGGTTTCCTCAGCGAGAACGAGGCCTTCGCCGACGCCTGCGCCAAGGCCGGCCTGGTCTTCATCGGCCCGCCCTCGTCGGCCATCGAGGCCATGGGCCTGAAGGCCGAATCCAAGCGCCTGATGGAAAAGGCCGGCGTGCCCCTGGTGCCCGGCTACCACGGCACCGACCAGGACCCGGCCCTGCTGCAGCGCGAGGCCGACCGCATCGGCTACCCCGCGCTCATCAAGGCCAGCGCGGGCGGTGGCGGCAAGGGCATGCGCGTGGTGGAAAAAAGCGAGGACTTCGCCGCCGCCCTGGCCAGCTGCCAGCGCGAGGCGCGCAACAGCTTCGGCAGCGACGCCGTGCTGATCGAGAAGTACGTGCAGCGCCCGCGCCACATCGAAATCCAGGTCTTCGGCGACACGCAGGGCAACTGCGTCTACCTGTTCGAGCGCGACTGCTCGGTGCAGCGGCGCCACCAGAAGGTGCTGGAGGAGGCGCCCGCGCCCGGCATGACGCCCGCGTTGCGCCAGCGCATGGGCGAAGCCGCGGTGGCGGCCGCGAAAGCGGTGAACTACGTGGGCGCGGGCACGGTGGAGTTCATCGTCGAGCAGCCCGAGGGCTACGACCACCCCGAGGCCATGCGCTTCTACTTCATGGAGATGAACACGCGCCTGCAGGTGGAGCACCCGGTGACGGAGGCCATCACCGGCCTGGACCTGGTGGAGTGGCAGCTGCGCGTGGCCTCGGGCGAGCCCCTGCCGCTGCGCCAGGACCAGCTGCGCATGAACGGCCACGCCATCGAGGCGCGCATCTGCGCCGAGAACCCCGACAACCAGTTCCTGCCGGCCACCGGCACGCTGCAGGTCTACCGCAAGCCGGCGCACACCGCCTTCGAGCGCGGCACCACCCGCGTGGACGACGGCGTGCGCGAGGGCGACGCCATCAGCCCCTTCTACGACTCCATGATCGCCAAGCTCATCGTGCACGGCGACAACCGCGAGCAGGCCCTGGCGCGGCTGGACGCGGCCCTGGCCGAGACCCGCATCGTCGGCCTGGCCACCAACGTGCAGTTCCTGCGCCACGTGGTGGCCAGCGAGTCCTTCGCCACGGCGCGGCTCGACACCGCGCTCATTCCGCGCGAATCGGCCGTGCTGTTCCAGCAGGACCGCGTGGGCACGCCCACGGCCGTGGCCGCCGCCGTGGCCCAAACCCTGCTGGGCGAACACGCGCTCGAAGGCGCCGACCCCTTCTCGCGCCGCGACGGCTTCCGCTCGCACGGCCTGACCACGCGCCGCTTCGACTTCGAGGTCGCCGGCGCCACGCTGCAGGCCACGCTCACCTACGGGCGCGGCGGCGCGCTCACGCTGGCGCTGGGCGACGTGCAGGGCCCGCTGGTGGTCGAGCCGCTGGCTGGCGAACGTTTCGACCTGCAGTTCGCCGGCCGCCGCGACACCGTGCAGACCTGGACCACGGGCGAGACCGTGCACGTGTTCTGCGCGCGCGGCGCCACCAGCCTGGTCGAGATCGACCTGCTGGCCCACGCGGGCGAAGGCGAGGGCGAGGGCGGTCGCCTCACCGCGCCCATGCCCGGCAAGGTCGTGTCCTTCGCCGTGAAGGCCGGCGACGCGGTGAAGAAGGGCCAGCCGCTGGCGGTGATGGAGGCCATGAAGATGGAGCACACCATCGCCGCGCCGGCCGACGGCACCGTGGCCGAGCTGCTCTACGCGCCCGGCGACCAGGTGGCCGAGGGCGCGGAGCTGCTCAAGCTGGCCGCGCATTGAGGAACCCACGCTTCGCACCATGCACATCACCGTCTGCCTCAGCCAACAGAAGCCCGAACCCTGGCAGGAGGGCCTGCGGGCCGCGCTGCCGGATGCCACCGTCAGCGTCTGGCGGCCCGGCGCGCCCGCCGCCGACTTCGCGGTGGTCTGGGCGCCGCCCCAGGCCTTCTTCGACGAACAGCCGGGCCTGAAGGCCGCGTTCAACACCGGTGCCGGCGTGGACGCCCTGCTCGGCCTGCGCGTCGCGCCGTCCACGCGCCTCGTGCGGCTCGACGACGCCGGCATGTCGGTGCAGATGGCCGAGTTCGCCTGCCACGCGGTGATTCGCCATTTCCGCGAGTTGGACGCGTATGAGGCCGAGGTGCGCGAGGGCCGCTGGAGCTACCGCAAGCCGCGCGCCCGCGCCGACTTCCCGGTCGGCGTGATGGGCCTGGGCGTGCTCGGCGAGCGCGTGGCGCGCGCGCTCACGGTGTTCGACTTTCCCGTGCACGGCTGGAGCCGCTCGCCCAAGGCCATCGACGGCGTGCGCTGCCACGCGGGCGAGGCGCAGCTCGACACCTTCCTGTCGAGCTGCCGCGTGCTCATCAACCTGCTGCCGCTCACGCCCCAGACGCAGGACATCCTGAACCGCCGCACCCTGGGCCTGCTGCGCCCGGGCGGCTACCTGATCAACCTCGCGCGTGGCGCCCACCTGGTGGACGAGGACCTGCTGGCCCTGCTCGACAGCGGTCACCTGGCCGGCGCGGCGCTCGACGTCTTCCGCACCGAACCCCTGCCCGCCGGGCATGGTTTCTGGAACCACCCGAAAATCACGCTCACGCCGCACACCTCGGCCCGCACCCTGCGCGAAGAGAGCATCGCGCAGATCGCGCGCAAGATCGCCGCGCTGCAACGCGGCGAAGCCGTGGCGGGCGAGGTGGACCGCCAGCGCGGCTATTGAAAGGACATCCCATGAACCAGCTCCCCCAGCGCGTCAAGCTCGTCGACGTCGGCCCGCGCGACGGCCTGCAGAACGAGAAGCAGCCCGTGCCCGCCGCGGTCAAGATCGAGCTCGTGCACCGCCTGCAGGCCGCCGGCCTGACCGAGATCGAGGTCACCAGCTACGTGAGCCCCAAGTGGGTGCCGCAGATGGCCGACAACCACGAGGTCATGCAGGGCATCCAGCGCCGCGCCGGTGTGCGCTACTCGGTGCTGACGCCCAACCTGAAGGGCTTCGAGGCCGCGCTGGCCGACCGGCCCGACGAAATCGTGGTCTTCGGTGCCGCCAGCGAGGCCTTCAGCCAGAAGAACATCAACTGCAGCATCGCCGAGAGCATCGAGCGCTTCGCGCCCGTGGTGGCGGCGGCCAAGGCCAAGGGCATCGCCGTGCGCGGCGCCATGAGCTGCACCGTGGGCTGCCCGTACGAAGGCGAGGTGCCGCCCTCGCGCGTGGACTACCTCGCCGGCCTCATGAAGGGGATTGGCGTGGAGCACGTGGGCGTGGCCGACACCATCGGCGTGGGCACGCCGAAGAAGGTGCAGGCCGCCTTCGAGGCCACCTTCAAGCACTACGGCGTCGACCAGGTGTCGGGCCACTTCCACGATACGTACGGCCAGGCCGTGGGCAACACCCTGGCCGCGCTGGAGATGGGGGTGTGGCAGTTCGACGCCTCCGTGGCCGGCCTGGGCGGCTGCCCCTACGCCAAGGGCGCCACCGGCAACGTCGCCACCGAGGACGTGGTCTACCTGCTGCACGGCATGGGCATCGCCACCGGCATCGACCTCGACGCCCTGATCGACGCCGGCGCCTACATCAGCCAGCAGCTGGGCCGGCCCACCAACTCGCGCGTGGCGCGCGCCGTGCTGGCCAAGCGCCAAGGCTGAGCGCATGACGCCGGTGTCCGAACTGCAAACCTCCCCCGCCATCCGCCGCGTGGCCGAGCGCCTGGCCGCGCTGGGCCACGCGCACGCGCCCGTGATGCTCGACGACGCCGCGCGCACCGCGCAGCAGGCGGCCGACGCGCTGGGCGTGGCCCTGGGACAGATCGCCAAAAGCATCATCTTCCGCCGCAAGGGCGACGAGCGCGCGGTGCTGGTCATCACCTCCGGCGACCGCCGCGTGGACGAGAAGCGCGTGCAGGCCCTGGTCTGCGGCGAGGGCCACAAGCTGGGCCGCGCCGACGCCGACTTCGTCAAGGCGCAGACCGGTTTCTCCATCGGCGGCGTGTCGCCGCTGGCGCACGCCCACGAGCCCGTCACGCTGATCGACCGCGAGCTGTTCCGCTTCGACGTGGTCTGGGCCGCGGCGGGCCACCCGCACGCCGTGTTCCCGCTCACGCCGCAGGAGCTGGAGCGCTACACCGGCGCGCCCGTGGCCGACGTGGTCCAGGGTGACGCGGGCCCCCACGCGCCGCCGCTGCGCGGGTCGCTGCCCCCCGCGGGGGCGGATCCGGCTGGCGGCGGCCCGGCGCCGGATCGCGCATGAACGCGCCCGAACGCCCCAACTTCAAGCGCGCCCGCATGCGCCAGCCCGGCGTGGCCGTGCCCTCGCCCTGCCTGAGCGTGTGCCGGCTCGACGAGCGCCGGGGCCAATGCGTGGGTTGCCTGCGCACGCTGGCCGAGATCGGCGCCTGGAGCCGCATGAGCGACGCCGACAAGCTGGCCGTGTGGGCGCAGCTCGACACCCGGGAGCCGATCGCCGAATGAAAGACGTCCAGTTCTTCTACGACCCCATCTCGCCCTACGCGCACCTGGCCTTCGCGGCCTTGCCGCAGGCGCTGATGGGCCACAGCGTGGCGCTGCACTACCGCCCGGTGCTGTTCGCCGGCCTGCTCAAGGCGCACGGCCAGCTGGGGCCGGCCGAGATCCCGGCCAAGCGCGACTGGACCTACCGCCAGGTGCAGTGGCTCGCGCACACGCACGGCATCCGGCTCGAGCTGCCCGCCACCCACCCCTTCAACCCGCTGCCGCTGCTGCGCCTGGGCCTGGCCACCGCCGTGGACGAAGCGCCCGGCGAGACCAGCCGCTACGTCACCGAGCTGCTGTTCCAGCACGTCTGGCACGGCGGGGCCGACGCGGCCGATCCGGCGCGCCTGGCCGATCTGCGGGCGCGGCTGCAAGACCACATGGCCCAGCGCGGCCGGGCCTGGGTCGAGCCCGACAGCGATGTGGTGAAGCAGCGCCTGCGCGCCAACGGCGAACAGGCCCTGGCCCTGGGCCTGTTCGGCGTGCCCGCCCTGGTGGTGGACGGGCGCCTCTTCTGGGGCTTCGACGCCCTGCCCATGCTCAAGGCCTGGCTGGACGGCGACGCCTGGTTCCAGGGCGGCGCCTGGGAGGCCGCCGCGCGCACGGCGGTGGGCGTGCAGCGGCGCTGAACGCGGGGCGCGCGCCTCAGCGCCGCGCCATCAGGTGCTTGGCCAGCGCGTGGTACGCCGGCAGCGAGTTCGGGTCGTTGGCCGCGTTGCCGGCCGTGGGGTGCGAGGCGAAGCGCGCGATCACCATCTCCGCCTTCGGGTCGATGTACAGCGCCTGGCCGTGCACGCCGCGGGCCATGTAGGCGCCGTGGTCGTTGTGCGTCACCCACCACATGTTGCGGTAGCTCCAGCCCTTGAGCTGGGCGTAGCCGGCCTTCTCGAAATCGGCCTTCGAGCCGCCGCGCCGGATGTCGGCGATGGCCGCGCGCGGAATGATCTGCTGCCCGCCCAGGCGGCCGCCGTTGCGCAGCAGCTCGCCCACGCGCGCGAGGTCGCGCAGGCCCGCGTTGAGCCCGCCGCCGGCGAAGGGCGTGCCGATCGAGTCGACGGTGAAGTAGGCGTCCTGCTCGGCGCCGATGCGCCGCCACAGGCGCCGCGACAGCAGCTCGGCCACCGACTGGCCGCTGACCCGCGCGATCACCCAGCCCAGGGCGTCGCTGTTGGCGGTCTTGTAGCCGAAAGCCTCGCCGTGGTGGCCCTGGGGCTGCACCGTCTGCAGGTACTCGAAGTAGCTGCGCGGGCCCTGGTAGCCGGCGGGCTTGGGCAGTGGGCTGCCCGCCTGCGCGTGCTGCCAGACGTCGGCCTGGGGGTCGGCGTAGTCCTCGCTGAAGCGGATGCCGGTGGTCATGTCCAGCAACTGGCGCACGGTGGCGCTGCCGAAGGCCGAGGCCGCGAGCTCGGGCACGTAGTGGTCCACGCGCCGGTCCGGGTCCAGCCGGCCTTCGGCCACCAGCACCGCACCCAGCAGGCCGGTGAAGGACTTGGTGACCGACATCAGGCCGTGCTGGCCTTCTTCGGTGAGCGCGCCGAAGTAGCGTTCGTAGACGATGCGGCCGCGGTGCAGCACGACGATGCCATCGGTGTAGTTGAGCGCGAGCGATTGCGCCCAGGTGATGGGCTCGCCGCCGCCCAGCGGGGTGAAGCGCAGGCCGTCGATGTCGCCGCGTTCGGCGCGCGGCAGCGGCCGCGGCGCGCCCAGTCCGCGCGAGACCTGCACGGTGGGCATCAGTTCGCGGAAGTGCGCCACGCTCCAGCGCCAGGCCGGGAAGTCGGCGTAGCTGCCATCGGCGAAGCGGATGGTGCGCTCGGCCGGCGGCGGGGCGCCCTTCATCCAGCCCAGCCGGGCGGGGTCGCTGGCCTCGGCGTCGGGGGGCGCGGCGGGCGCGGGCAAGGCCGCGAGCAGGGACAGGGACAGCAGCAGGGATCGCATGGGGTCTTCCTCCGATGGGCCAGTAGACGGCGCCCGTGCGCGAGCGTCAAGGCGGCTCAGCCGCCGAAGGCCTCGGCCAGCGTCAGCACGCGGCCGGTCTGCGCCGCCTCGTAGCCCTTGAGCGCCGCGACCCGCGCGCGAAACGCCGGCGAGCGCAGCACCGCCAGCACCGGCCGCAGGCCGGGGCGCTGCGAGGCGTCGGCCGGCACCGCGAAGAAGTAGCGCTCGCGCAGCAGCGGAATGAAGTGCAGGCCGAAGCGGTGCGCCGCCGTCTGCACGCCGATGCCGGCGTCGGCCATGCCGCTGGCCACGTAGGCGGCCACGGCCGCGTGCGTGAACTCGGTGTTGTCGTAGCCCAGCAGCGAGCGCGGCGCGATGCCCTGGCGCTGCAGCAGCAGCTCGATCAGCACGCGCGTGCCCGAGCCCTCGGGCCGGTTCACGAAGCGCAGGCCGGGCCGCGCGAGGTCTTGCAGGCCACGCAGGCCCAGCGGGTTGCCCGGCGCCACGAACAGGCCCTGCGTGCGCACGGCCAGGTGCACCAGGCGGTGCTGCTCGGGCCGCAGCCAGGCCAGGTAGCGCTGCGCGGCCGCCGCTTCGAATTCGCCCAAGGGCACGTGAAAGCCGGCCAGGTCGCACTCGCCGTGCGCCAGCGCGGCCACGGCCTCCAGGCTGGAGCGGTAGCGCAGCTCCACCGGCACCTGGCGCGCCGCCAGCTGCTCGCGCAGCGCGGCCACCGCGAAGCCGTGGCTGGCGTGCAGGCGCGCCACGGCGGGGGCGTGCGGCCGCACGCGGCCCAGCTCGCCTTCGAGCTCCGAGGCCAGGGATTCCAGCAGGGGTTGCAAGCGCGCGCCGATGCGCGCATCGGCCCACACCAGCTTTTCGCCCAGCCCGGTCAAGGCCGAGCCGCGCCCGCGTCCGCGCAGCAGCAGCGGTTCGCCAAACAGGGCCTCGGCCTGGCGCAGCAGGCCCCAGGCGTGGCGGTAGGACAGCCCGGCCTCGCGCCCGGCCTGGGCGATGCTGCCGGTGGCCTGCACGGTGGCCAGCAGTTCGAGCAGGGGGGTGGCGTCGAGCGGGGCGTCGTCCGCGCGGCCCACGCGCCAGCGTGGTTGCAGGCTCACGCGCAGCGGTTCGGGCGGGGGGCGGACGGCCATGGCGCGGCGGCTATGTGAATGGCCGGACATATTAAGCGAGCCGCCGCGCGCGCTGGCCGGTCGAGCGGTGCGGGGGCTGGGCCCTGTGCGTTTCCTGACGTGATGAATTGGTAGAGAACCCGCATCGGCCATCGGGATACCTAAGGTCCGCCTTTTGCATGAATGACGTTCAGGCGTTCGCGAGGAGGGGATGGATGGGCCTCGTGAGCGTTCCGACAACACACAGGACGCCCCGCATGACCGAACCCCGTGCCACCGATTTGCTCGAGCGCTTGTTGAACGCGCTGTCCGAGGAACTGCCCGCCGACCGGCCCCTCGCCCCACCACGGGGCGAGGGGCCGTTTCTCTTCGATGTCGAGATCGCCTCGATGCCCGTGACGCTGCGGTGCGATCCGCGGCATTCGCCGGCCTGCCTCACGGTGGCCTGCCCGCTCGGCCCCGTGCCCGAAGGCGACGCCCTGGCCGAGGCCGCGCTGCGCCAATTGCTGCGCGTGAGCCAGCTCACGGCCGGCTCGGGCACCGTGGCCGGCTACGAGCCGGGCGATCGCCGCCTGCACCTGCTGCACGTGGTGCCCTTGGCCACCGCGAGCGCGCGCCTGCTGCTGGCCACCATGACCGGCCTGGCGCACATGGCGCGGCGCTGGCGGGACGACCACTTCCTGGGTGCCGCGCCCCTGGCCGATGGCTTGAGCGCCAGCCTGCGCGCCTGAACGGCGCGGGCTCTTCGCGCCCGCGCCGGCCTTTGTTCCCTTTGTGCTTCGGCGCCGGCCCGGCCGGCAGGAGGGCGCAGGCCCATGCCAACCCCACCACCGACGTTCCGTTTCGCCACGCACGACCCGCGCCGCCTCCTGGTGGATTGGCTGGCGGCCATGCGCTGCGCCTGGTACCCGGTCGAACTCGGCGCCGCGCTGAACCCTTCGCTGGACCCCGGGTCGCTGCTCGCCGCCCAGTGCCGGGTGGGGACCGAGACGGTGCTGCTGCAGCACGACCTGGAGAACCGGCCCGACCACGCGCGCGTGGTCTGCGTGCTGGGACCGCTGCCCGGACGCGATCCGCTGCCGATGCTGCTGAGCCTGCTGCAGGCCAACCTGCTCATCGCCTTGCGGGGCCACGGCGCGGTGCTGGGCCTGGAGGCCGGTGCCGACGCCGTGTGCCTGACGGACGAGCTGTCGCTGGCCGAAGGCGCGGAGGCGGCCTTCCGCGTGCGCCTGCGCCACCTGGCCAGCCAGGCCGCGCGCTGGCGCCAGGGCCAGCTGTTTCCCGAAGCCTGGCCCTGATGCACCACGCGGGCCGACGCGAGCCCGGTGGCTTCCCGTTCCATTGACCCGCTGGCCTCTCCATGAACCCTTTCACTTCCCAGCCGCCCACGGCATTCCCTCGTCGTCGCTCGGCCTCGGCGCCGGTCGGCACGCTCCACGACCGGCCCAGCGCCCCGGGTGAGCGGCGGGGCGGCGACCCCGCCCAGGCCTCACCGCTGAAGCCCAGCGTCGTCCAGTCGGTGGACGAGCTGCTGGCCGGCGCGGTGTTCGATCCCCAGGCGGTGTTCAACAGCTACTGGACCGGCCAGTGGAATCCCCAGGATCCGCGCGGCAGCCTGTTCGGGCCATTGAAGGGGCCGGCGCTGTACGACGCCGTGGTGCAGGTGCTGCAGGTGGGGCAGGCGAGCCTGCGGACCCAGCGCCACGAACTGAAGGCGTTCAACAACCTGTTCGAGCCTTTGCTGCACGAGGCGACCGCCGACGCCGAGGCCGCCACCGAGCCGCCCGAGCCGCCCGAGCCGCCGCCGTCGGGGTTCCCGGTGCAGGACACGCCGGGCCTGACCGACGCCGGCACCGATGCCGAGCCGGTCGTGGAGGCCTGCTTCCCGCCATGGCTTGCGCGCCAGGCGCCGCTGTCCGACCGGCAGGCGCGGCACACGGTCCACCTGCTGCTCGATCACCGGGAGGGCGCGGACCTGACCGATGCCTGGGATTCGCTGGGCCCGCTGGAGGGGATCGATCGGCTCAGGGCGCTCGACCAAGTCGAGCTCAGCCTGCACGAGCTCCTTGACATGCTCACGATCAGCGACGCCGATGGCCACCGGATCGCCGCCCTCATCGAGGCCATGCGGCAGGGCGTCGAGGTGAAGGAAGAGGACCGGCTGCTCGCGGCCTTGCTCCGGGGCGCGCACCCCGGCGACCGTGAGGCCCCGGCGCCGCTGGACATGGGGGGGCTGATCGATCGCTTGCGCAAGGGCAAGTTCGGTGAAGGCGACAACGCCGCTCTCATCGAGCTGTTTGGCGGTCGCACCGGCAGCGAGCTCTGGGACGCGATCAACGCGGTGGAGTGCGCTCTGCGCGAAGGCGCGCATTCGGGCGAGCGCACCCCGTTGTCGGAGGACGAGCGCGAAGCGGTGTTGTCCTGCCTCACGGCCTTGCGGCAAGGCCTGCTGCGCGAGAGCCTGTCGACAGCCGCCACCCTCGACGGGCTGATCGCCGAGATCGAGCGGTGGCCCGGACCGGGCGAGGCGCCGCCGACCCCGGTGCCCCCATCGGTGCAGCGCGAGCCGGACGCCCTGGGCGCGCTGGGCCAGCTCATCCACCGGGTGGGCGCCTTGCACGGACGCCAGCCTCGGGGCCTGAGCAAACACCCGCATTGGCTCGGCGTGAGGCTCGAGGCTTGCCGGCGGGTACTGCAACAAGGGGGGGTGGCCGCGCTGCAGCGCCTGCTCGCCCACCTGAGCCCGCCCCAGCAATGGCAGGTGCTGTCGACCCTGGTGGAAGACACGGCGCTGCTGAAGCAGTACCCGGCCCTGTTGGCGCTGGAGGACGACGTCTACCGGCACCGCATCGCCCAGCGACGGGGCGACCAGCCACTGAAGCGCGTGCGCGACTGGTACCGGCTGCTGTCGACCCAGGCCCGGGCCTGGGTGGTGCCGCCCGCCGTGCCCGCGGGCATCGGGGCCGAGGAGTGGGTGCGGGAACTGTGGATCCTGCTGTACCAGCGCCATCCCGAGCCCTCGCGCCAGCGGGCCGAACTGAGCCAGGCCCTGGAGCGCTACCAGCACGCGCTGGGCGTCAAGACGGACCGCGAGCACGCGGCGGCCCTGTGGCTCGACTCGGTGAGGGCGGCGTTGGCGGCGTCGACATCGGGGCATGCGCTGCTGGAGGTGCTGCGCCACCACCTGGGCCTGGACGCGAACGTCGCGCTGGCGCTCATGGCCGCGCTGGCGGAACCGGTGGCGTTCGACGACACCCAGCGGGTCTTGATCCGGCGCGCCGCCGCGATCCTGATGGCCGAGCACGACCACAGCCTGCTCTGCATCGCCTTGCCCTACCACAAGGCCAGGACGCCCCAGCGACTGAACATCTTCTATCCCCGTGCGGCCAGGCCGCACGCCTCGGCGGACACCCTGGACCACCACCAGAAACTGTTGAACCGATGGCGCGAACACGCGCCCCTGGTCGATCAAGACCTCCACCGGGTTCAGGCGTGGCTGTCGGACCCGCCCACCACCCGGACGGGTCCCGACGGGCAGGCCGTCGAACTCACCCCGGGCGAGCAGTGCGACCACCTGCTCTGCGCCATGGCACTGCCCCCCAAGCGCGTGGAGCTGGCGCTGTTGAAGATCGCGCAATCCAGCACGGACCCGGACGGGCGTGACAAGTACCTGCTGGTGCGGCGCCTGCTGTCCGAACTGGTCTACTCCGAACGCAACGACGCCCGCCGCAACCCGCCCATGAGCGCGTCCGCCATCCTGCTGCGCGCGCTGGGGGTGGCCGCCAACGGCGCGCGCGAAGGCGGTGCGCACGGTGTGGCCATGTTCGCGGTGCGCCTGGGCGCGCACTACATGGGCGGCTGGAGTTTTCCGTTGTTGGGTGGGGTCTGCATGGTCCTGTCGCTGTGGGCGCGGTACCACCTCGAACACGCCAAGTCGCCGGACTACCAGCTGAACCCGAGCCCGATTCTGGACAACCTGATCCGGTACGTTCCCGTGCTGAACACGGTGTGCCTGTCGGGGCTGCTGCTGTGCACGGGCATCCTGCCGGCGGCGAATGGCCTCGAGCTTCCCTTCGATCTCGGCGAGGCGCTGTACCTCATGAACGTCATGCGCGCGCTGCGCCAGGTCATGCAGAGCGGCACGCAGCCCCTGGCGCGCCTGTTCCGCCTGACCGACGCGCGCGGCGCGGGCCTGCCCGCCCAACTGACCTTCTTCGTGAACTGCGGCCGCGACGCCCTCTACATGGGCAGCTCGATCGGCTTTCTCTTCTTCCTTGGCCGGCACCTTGATGAACAAATGGCCGGATGGGGCGCGCCGCGCTCCACCGGCGACCGGCTGCTGCGGGAGCTGATGAAGACGCTGCCGTCGACGCTGAACGAAATGGTGGACGGCTTTAATCCCGACATCGCCATCCTGTCGGCCCGGTGGGTGTCCTGGCTGAAAGGCACCCTGGGGCTGGGCGACGACGACTTCCTGCTGCAACCCGGCGTGCCCCTGCAACCGGCGGCCGTGCCCGCGCACATGGCCGACCACATCGCCGGGCGCAGCGACATCGTCGGCCTGCAGGACCCGTTCAACACCGCGTCGGCGCTGGCGACCCACCTGGAACAGCACGGGCTGGCGCTGTTTTTCAAGTGGGTGGCGGTGGTGCTGAACGGGTTTCTCGGCGCCTTGCGCGGCCGGGAACTGAGCTACCTGAGGACCACCGACCCCAGGGCCTCGGCGATGGCGCCGCGCGACGGCTTCAACCCCCGGAACCCCGACGGCCTGCTGGTGGCGCTGGCCTACCTGGCGTCCGCGCTCGCCTCCCAGGTGCGCCAGGGGGCTCGCCACCTGGGGCTGTTGCAGGCACCGCCCCCGCAGGTCACGACACAGATGCCGCCTCAGGTGCGAGAGGCGCAGCGCCTCCGGACCCAGACGCTGCTGGCCTCGTCCCGGGGCCGGGACGCCGTGCCCGGCACCCCCCGGACGACCACCGACGACGCCCGCGAGTCCTGAACCGGTGCCGATCGGCGTCCATATAGGCAATGAGAAACATATTAAGTGCCGTGCATGGTGCTAGCCTGCCGGCACGATGAACCCGCCCCACGACACCCGCGCGGTCATCCCCATCCGCCCGCTGGACCGGCAGGCGCGTGGGGCCGCGCGCCGCACCCCCAAAGGCCGCCAGGTGGCGCCCGCCGCGCGCGAACGCGTGGCCGCGCTGTGCGCCGGCCTGGAGCCGCGCCCCGATCTGCTGATCGAGCACCTGCACCGCCTCAACGACGCCGAGGGCGCCCTGCGCCGGGGCCAGCTCGCCGCGCTGGCCGAGCGCCTGCGCCTGAGCCAGGTCGAGGTCTACGAGGTCGCGAGCTTCTACCACCACTTCCACGTGGTCGACGACGAGGCCGCCGCGCCCGCCACCACCGTGCGCGTGTGCACCAGCCTGGCCTGCGCCATGGCCGGCGGCGAGGACCTGCTGGCCCGCACGCGCGAGGCCTTGGCGGGCCGCGCCGACGTGGCGGTGGAGGAGGCCCCCTGCATCGGCCAGTGCCACCAGGCGCCCGCCGCCTGCGCGGGCCAGCGGCAACTGCCCCAGGCCACGGCCGAGTCCATCGTGGACCACGTGGCGCGCGGCGAGACCGGGCCGCGCCAACTGCCGCACCCGCTGCCCAACGACCTGGCGCAATTGGGGCGCCTGCTGGCGGGTGACCTCACGCCCGAGGGCGTGATCGCCGAACTCAAGGCCGCCCACCTGCGCGGCCTGGGCGGCGCCGGCTTTCCGGCCTGGCGCAAATGGGACACGGTGCGCGCGCAGCCCGGCCCGCGCCACGGCGTGGTCAACATCGACGAGGGCGAGGTCGGCACCTTCAAGGACTGGCTGGTGCTCAGCATGGGCGCGCCGCAGGTGCTGGAAGGCGTGCTGGTCGCGGCCGAGGTGGTGGGCCTGGACCACGTCTGGCTCTACCTGCGCGACGAGTACCACGACCTGCGGCCGATGCTGCAGCGCGAGATCGACGCGCTGGCGCCGCGCCTGCAGGCCCTGCGCGAGCGCTTCCCGCACTACCGGCCGCCGCGCGTCGAGCTGCGGCGCGGCGCGGGCGCCTACATCTGCGGCGAAGAGTCCGCGCTCATCGAGTCCATCGAAGGCCGGCGCGGCCTGCCGCGCCTGAAGCCGCCCATCGTGGCCATGAACGGCGTGTTCGGACGGCCCACGCTGGCGCACAACCTGGAGACCCTGTGGTGGGTCCCCGAGCTGCTGGCGCAGGGCGGGGCGGCCTGGGCCGCGCTGGGTCGGCGCGGGCGCCACGGCCTGCGGCGCTTCTCGGTGTCGGGCCGGGTGAACCGGCCCGGCGTGCACCTGGCGCCGGCGGGCATCACGCTGCGCGAGCTGGTCGACGAGTTCGCGGGCGGCATGCAGGCCGGCCACGAGCTGCGCGCCTACCTGCCCGGCGGCGCCTCGGGCGGCATCCTGCCCGCGTCGCTGGCCGACGTTCCGCTGGACTTCGACACCCTGGCCGAGCACGGCGCCTTCGTCGGCTCCATGGCCGTGGTGGTCATGAGCCAGCACGACAGCGTGCGCGACGCCGCGCTCAACCTCATGCGCTTCTTCGAGATGGAGTCCTGCGGCCAATGCACGCCCTGCCGCGCGGGCACCGGCCAACTGGTGCGCCTGATGCAGGCGCCGCGCTGGGACGCCGAGCGCATGGACGAACTCTCGGCCGTGATGCGCGAGGCCAGCATCTGCGGCCTGGGCCAGGCCGCGCCCAACCCGGTGGACAGCGTGCGCCGCTTCTTCGCCCCGGAGGTGGGCCTGTGAACACGAACGATCTGCCGCGCCACGCCGCGCCGATTGCCTTCACGCTCGACGGCCGCGCGGTGGAAGCCGCACCCGGCGAGAGCCTGCTGGACGCCGCCGAGCGCGCCGGCGTGGTGCTGCCCCGCCTGTGCGCCAGCGAGGGCCTGCGCCCGGCCGGCAACTGCCGCGCCTGTGTGGTCGAGATCGAGGGCGAGCGCGTGCTCGCGCCCTCGTGCTGCCGCGCGCCCACGGCCGGCATGGTGGTCAGGAGCGACACGCCGCGCGCCGCGAACGCGCGCCGCACCGTGCTCGAGCTGCTGCAGGCCGACGCGCCGGCCACCACCGCGCTCAAGCACGACAGCGAACTCGCGCACTGGGCGCGCGAGACCGGCGCGCGCGCCGGCCGCTTCGCGCCGCGCGGCGCCATCGGCGAGGACCTCAGCCACCCGGCCATGGCGGTGAACCGCGACGCCTGCATCCAGTGCACGCGCTGCATCCGCGCTTGCCGCGAGACCCAGGGCAATGACGTGCTGGGCCTGGCCTTTCGCGGCGGCCACGCGCAAATCGTGTTCGACCAGAACGACCCCATGGGCGCCAGCACCTGCGTGGCCTGCGGCGAGTGCGTGCAGGCCTGCCCCACGGGCGCCATCGCGCCGGCCAACGGCGCCTTCGCCAAGCCCTCGCTCCAGCGGGTCGACTCGGTCTGCCCCTTCTGCGGCGTGGGCTGCCAGCTGCGCTACCACGTCGATGAGAGCGGGCGCATCGCGCACGTCGAAGGCATCGCGGGCCCGGCCAACGAGGGCCGCCTGTGCGTCAAGGGCCGCTTCGGCTTCGACTACGCGCACAGCCCCGAGCGCCTCATGCGCCCGCTGATCCGCCGCGCCGACGCGCCCAAGGACCCCACGGCCATCGAACGGCGCGACTGGCGCGAGCTGTTCCGCGAAGCCAGCTGGGACGAGGCCCTGGACGCCGCGGCCGCGGGCTTCCGCGCCGCGCTGGGCGCCACCGCCGCGCGCGGCCGCGCCAGCCCGGTGGCGGGCTTCGGTTCGGCCAAGGGCACGAACGAAGAGGCCTACCTGTTCCAGAAGCTGGTGCGCACCGCCTTCGGCACGCACAACGTCGACCACTGCACGCGCCTGTGCCACGCCTCCAGCGTGGCCGCGCTCATGGAAGGCCTGGGCTCGGGCGTGGTGAGCAACCCGCTGCGCGACGTCGAACACGCCGAACTGGTGCTGCTGATCGGCGCCAACCCGGCGCAGAACCACCCCGTGGGCGCGACCTGGATCAAGAACGCCATCCGCCGCGGCACGCGCCTGGTGCTGGCCGATCCGCGGCGCACCGAACTGGCGCGCCACGCCTGGCGCTACCTGGGCTTCTCGCCCGGCAGCGACGTGGCCCTGCTCAACGCCATGCTGCACGTGATCGTGGCCGAGGGCCTCACCGACCCCGCCTACATCGCCGCGCACACGCGCGACTTCGACGCCGTCCAGGCCCACGTCGCGGCCTTCACGCCCGAGGCCATGGCGCCGGTCTGCGGCATCGAGCCCGAGGCGATCCGCGAGGTCGCGCGCGCCTTCGCCACCGCCAAGAGCGCCATGATCCTCTGGGGCATGGGCGTGAGCCAGCACGCGCACGGCACCGAGAACGCGCGCGCGCTGATCGCGCTCTCGCTGATCACGGGTCAGATCGGCCGGCCCGGCACCGGCCTGCACCCCTTGCGCGGCCAGAACAACGTGCAGGGCGCGAGCGACGCCGGCCTCATTCCCATGGTGCTGCCCGACTACGCGCGCGTCAACGACGCCTCGGCGCGCGAGCGCGCCGAGGCCCTGTGGCGCCTGGCGCCCGGCACCCTGGGCGCCGAGCCCGGGCTCACCGTGGTCGAGATCATCGAGGCCGCCTACCGCGGCGACATCAGCGCCATGCTGGTCCAGGGCGAGAACCCGGCCATGAGCGACCCCGATGCCGCGCACGCGCGCGCGGCGCTGGCGGGACTGAAGCACCTCGTGGTGCAGGACATCTTCCTCACCGAGACCGCCGCGCTGGCCGACGTGGTGCTGCCCGCCACCGCCTGGCCCGAGAAGACCGGCAGCGTGACCAACACCGACCGCTGCGTGCAGCTGGGCCGCAAGGCCGTGGCCTCGCCCGGCGAGGCGCGCGCCGACGCCTGGATCACCGAGCAACTGGCCCGCCGCCTGGGCCTGGGTTGGGGCTACGGCATCGCGCCCGACGGCTCGGGCACCGGCGACGGCGCGCAGGGCATCGGCGCCGTGTACGAGGAGATGCGCGCGCTCATGCCCAGCATCGCCGGCCTGTCGTGGCCGCGCCTGTGGCGCGATGGCGCGGTGACCTACCCCGTGAGCGATGAGCAGGACCCGGGTCAGCCGGTGGTTTTCACCGAGGGCTTTCCCATGCCCGAAGGCCGCGCGCGGCTGGTGCCCGCCGCGCTCGTGCCGCCGGCCGAGCGGCCCGACAGCGAGTACCCGCTGGTGCTCATCACCGGCCGCCAGCTGGAGCACTGGCACACCGGCAGCATGACGCGGCGCAGCGCGGTGCTCGACGCGATCGAGCCCAGCCCCGTGGTGAGCCTGAACCCCGCCACCGCCGAGCGTCTGGGCCTGCGCGCGGGCGCGCTGGCGCGTGTGCGTTCGCGGCGCGGCGCCATCGCCCTGCCGGTGCGCGTCGACGAAGCGATGCCGCCCGACACGGTCTTCATTCCCTTCGCCTACGCCGAGGCGGCGGCCAACCTGCTGACCAACCCCGCGCTCGATCCGCTGGGCAAGATCGCCGAACTCAAGTACTGTGCGGTGGACGTGCGGCCCGCGGCGCACGAGGCGGCGTCGGCTTGACCTGCCTCAAGCCCGGTGCCGCGACCCTGGCCCATCATGGGCCATCGATCCGCGACCACAGGAGGCCCGCATGTTCAAGAAGATCCTCGTTCCCACCGACGGCTCCGAGGTGGGGCACCAAGCCGCCGCCACGGCGGCCCAGATGGCCAGCGAGTCGGGCGGGCAGGTGGTGGGCGTCTATGTCATCGACCCCTTCCCCTACATCGGCATCGGCGACGCCTCGGCCGTGGGCCTGCAGGCCTACCTGAGCGATGCCAAGCGCGTGGCCGGCGACGCGCTGGACAGCGTGGCCAGCGCCTGCCGCGCGAAGAACGTGCCGTTCGCGGGTGACACCATCGAGCGCAACCTGGTGTGGGAGGGCATCCTGGAAACCGCCAAGGCCGAGGGCTGCGACCTGATCGTGATGGGCTCGCACGGCCGCCAGGGCGTCAAGGCCCTGATCCTGGGCAGCGTCGCGCAGAAGGTGCTGACGCACGCGCACATCCCGGTGCTGATCGTCAAGGGCTGAGAAGCGCGGGGCGGCGCGCCCCGGCTCAGCGCCGGAAGCGCCCGCTGGCGTCGATGATGGACAGGTCGGCGAAGTCCAGCCCGGTGTGGTTGCTCGGGCTGTAGCTCACGGTCAGGCCGCCCAGGTCGTAGCGCGACATGCCCTCCAGCGCGTCGCGCAGCTTCTGCGGCGTGGGGTTGGGGCCGGCGCGGCGCAGGCCCTCCACCACCACCTTGGCACCGGCGAAGCCTTCCATCATGGCGGGCGACACACCCGCCAGGCCCTTGGCCTTGGCCAGGTCCTGGGCTTCCTTGATCAGCGGGTAGCTCACCGAGCGCTCGTTGGGGAAGACCTGGGTCACGATCACGCCGCGCGCGTGCTCGCCCAGCAGTTGGATGAAGCCGTCCGAGGCGTTGTTCGACAGCGTCACCACCTGGGCGCGCGAGCCCGCCGCGCGCAGCGCCTTCACCGCGTTGGCGGTGTTGCCGGCCGAGGCGATCACCATCACCGCGTGCGCCTGCCGCTGGGCGATCTCGGCCGCCACGGCGCTGTAGTCGGGCTTGTCGCGCGGTGTCTTCTGGCGCAACACCGGTTCCAGCTTGGCCTTGGCGAAACCCTGCATCGCGCCGGCCGCGCTGTCGGCGCCGAAGGAGTCGTCGGTCTCGATGATGGCGATGCGGTTCTGGCCGATGCTGGCCAGGTGTTCGACGGCGCGCGCGGCCTCGCGCTGGTAGGTGGCGCGCACGTTGAACACCCAGGGGTTGACCGGCTGGTGCAGCACCATGGCGCCGGTGCTGGGCGCCACCAGCGGCACCTGGTGCTCGGCCAGCAGCGGCAGCAGCGCCTCGGAGTGCGGCGTGCCCCGGTTGAGGAACAGGGCCAGCACGCCGCGCTGGGTGATCAGCTCGCGCGCGACCTGCACCGTTACCTTGGGGTCGAACTTGTCGTCGACCGAGATCAGTTCGATCTTCTCGCCGTGCACGCCGCCGCGCGCGTTCACGGCGTCGAAGTACAGCCGCGCGCCTTCGGTGTTTTCCTTGACCCCGGCGGCCACCGAGCCGCTGAAGCCCGAGGGCTGGCCGATGCGCAGCTGGGCGTGCGCCTGTGCGAGGAGGATGGTCAGGGCGATGGCGACGAGCAGGCGGTGCCTCATCTTTGTCTCCATTTGTAATGGCGCGCGATTCTGCGCAGAGGCTCCCCCGGAAGGACAGTGTGGAAATGACGTAGGGCGCGGCAGCGGTCGCGGGCGGTCCCTAGAATCTTCCGCTTCCCGCTCAGGAGCCCTGCATGTCCGACGATCGCCGCCCCGACCTCTCCACCCCGGCCGAACCCGATGAACGGGCGGCCGATGGGGGCGGCGCCGAGGGCCTGATCCGCATCCGCGGCGCGCGCCAGCACAACCTCAAGGGCCTGGACCTGGACATCCGCACCGGCGAACTGACCGTGGTGACCGGGCCCAGTGGTTCGGGCAAGTCCAGCCTGGTGTTCGACACCCTGTTCGCCGAGGGCCAGCGGCGCTACGTGGAAACCTTCAGCGCCTACGCGCGGCAGTTCCTGGACCGCATGGACAAGCCGGCGGTGGACCGCGTGGAGGGCGTGCCGCCCGCGATCGCCATCGACCAGACCAACCCGGTGCGGTCCTCGCGCTCGACCGTGGGCACCATGACCGAGCTCAACGACCACCTCAAGCTGCTGTTCGCGCGCGGCGCCGAGCTGTTCGACCGCGAGACCGCGCTGCCGGTGCGGCACGACTCGCCCGAGACCATCGCGGCCGAGCTGCGGCGGCGCGCCGAGGCGCAAGGGGACCCCCGGCTGGTGCTGACCTTCCCGGTGGAGCTGCCCGCCAACACCACGCCCGAGGAAATCGAGCAGTGGCTCTCGGCCAGCGGCTACACCCGCGTGCAGGCCGAGCGCACCGTGCAGCGCGAGGCGAAGGAAGAGGCGCCCGCCGCCAAAGGGGCGAAGAAGGCCAAGCCGGTGATCGAGGCCGTGAAGCTGCTCGATGTGGTGGCCGACCGCTTCCGTGTCGCCGGCGCCGAACCCGCGCGCGTGATGGAGGCCATCGAGACCGGCCTCAAGCGCGGCGGCGGCCGGCTCACCGTGTACGTCCTGAAGGACGAGGGTGAGCCCGAGATCTGGAAATTCTCGACCGGCCTGCACTGCCCCGAGAGCGACATCCGCTACAGCGAGCCCGCGCCGTCCATGTTCTCGTTCAACTCGCCGGTGGGCGCCTGCGACAGCTGCCGCGGCTTCGGCCGCGTGATCGGCGTCGACTACGGGCTGGTGATCCCGAACGACAAGCTCACGCTGCGCAACGGCGCCATCAAGGTGTTCCAGACGCCGGCCTGGAAGGAATGCCAGGACGACCTGATGCGCCACGCCGAGGCGGCCGGCATTCCGCGCGACACGCCCTGGGCCAAGCTCACGCCCGAGCAGCAGGCCTGGGTGAAGAACGGTTCGCCACAGTGGAACGGCAAGTGGAACCAGCACTGGTATGGCGTAGGCCGCTTCTTCGAGTACCTGGAAAGCAAGGCCTACAAGATGCACATCCGCGTGCTCTTGTCCAAGTACCGCAGCTACACCGAGTGCCCGGTGTGCCGCGGCGCGCGCCTCAAGACCGACAGCCTGCTCTGGCGCGTGGGCGCGGCGGCGCAGGCCGACGCGGTGCTGGCGCCGTCGCAGCGCTACCTGCCCGCCGGCGTGAAGTGGTCGCGCGCGCAACTCGAGGCGCTGCCCGGCCTGTGCCTGCACGACCTCATGCTCATGCCGCTGACGGACCTGCGGCGCTTCTTCGATTCCATCGTGCCCGCGCAGGCGGGCAGCACGGGTGAGCAGCAGGCGCTCAAGCTGCTGCTGGAAGAAATCAACACCCGCATCCGCTACCTCTGCGAGGTCGGCATCGGCTACCTCACGCTGGACCGGCAAAGCCGCACGCTCAGCGGCGGCGAGGTGCAGCGCATCAACCTCACCACGGCGCTGGGCACCTCGCTGGTCAATACGCTGTTCGTGCTCGACGAGCCCAGCATCGGCCTGCACCCGCGCGACATGGCGCGCATCGTCGACGCCATGAAGCGCCTGCGCGACGCCGGCAACACCCTGGTGGTGGTGGAGCACGACCCGGCCGTGATGCTCGCGGCCGACCGCCTGATCGACATGGGCCCCGGCCCGGGCGAGCGCGGCGGGCGCATCGTGTTCGACGGCACGCCGGCGCAGATCCGCTCGGCCGACACGCTCACCGGTGCCTACCTGGGCGCGCGCAAGACCATCGGCATGGGCTTCAAGCGCGCCGTCACCGACAGCACGCCGCGCCTCATCCTGGAAGGCGCGCGCGAGCACAACCTGAAGAACGTGTCGGTGGAGTTCCCGCTGCAGCGCCTCGTGGTGATCACGGGTGTGTCGGGCTCGGGCAAGTCCACGCTGATCCAGGACGTGCTGGCGCCCGCGCTCATGCGCCACTTCGGCCAGAGCACCGAATCGCCCGGCGCGCACGACCGCCTGCTCGGCGCCGAGCAGCTGGCCGACGTGGTCTTCGTCGACCAATCGCCCATCGGCAAGACCGCGCGCTCCAACCCGGTGAGCTACGTCGGCGCCTGGGACGCCATCCGCGCGCTGTTCGCCGACGCGCCGCTGGCGCGCCAGCGCAGCTACACGCCGGCCAAGTTCAGCTTCAACAGCGGCGACGGCCGCTGCCCCACCTGCGGCGGCTCGGGCTTCGAGCACGTGGAGATGCAGTTCCTCTCCGACGTCTACCTTCGCTGCCCCGATTGCGACGGCAAGCGCTACCGGCCCGAAATCCTGGAGGTGAAGATCGACCGCGGCGGACGGATGCTGAGCGTGGCCGACACGCTGGAGCTCACCGTCAACGAAGCGGCCCAGCTGTTCGCGCACGACCGCGAGGTGATCCGCGCGCTGCAGCCCATCGTGGACGTGGGCCTGGAGTACGTGAAGCTGGGCCAGCCCGTGCCCACGCTCTCGGGCGGCGAGGCGCAGCGCCTCAAGCTCGCGGGCTTCCTGGCCGAGGCCGCCAAGTCCGCGAGCGCCAGCCGCCAGGCCGTGTCGCGCAAGGGCACGCTGTTCCTGTTCGACGAGCCCACCACCGGCCTGCACTTCGACGACATCGCCAAGCTCATGCGCTCGCTGCGCAAGCTGCTGGACGCCGGCCACTCGCTGGTGGTGATCGAGCACAACCTGGACGTGATCCGCGCCGCCGACTGGCTGGTCGACCTGGGTCCCGAGGGCGGCGCGGGCGGCGGCGCCGTGGTGGCCGAGGGCCCGCCCGAGCAGGTGCGCGAGCACCCCACGAGCCACACCGCGCTGGCCTTGCGCGAGTACGCGGCGGCCATGGACCAGGTGCACGCGGTGGGCGAGGCGCCGGCGCCGTACCGCGCGCGCGCCACCGCGCGCCGCGCGCCGCGCGACGAAGCCATCCGCATCGTCAACGCCAAGGAGCACAACCTCAAGCAGCTCAGCGTGGACATCCCGCGCGGCAAGTTCAACGTCATCTCGGGCGTGAGCGGTTCGGGCAAGAGCACGCTGGCCTTCGACATCCTGTTCAACGAAGGCCAGCGCCGCTACCTGGAAAGCCTCAACGCCTACGCGCGCAGCATCGTGCAGCCGGCGGGCCGGCCCGAGGTGGACGCGGTGTACGGCATCCCGCCCACGGTGGCCATCGAGCAGCGCCTGTCGCGCGGCGGGCGCAAGAGCACGGTGGGCACCACCACCGAGGTCTGGCATTTCCTGCGCCTGCTCTACGTGAAGCTGGGCACCCAGCACTGCGTGCACGATGGCGCGGCCGTGAAGCCGCAGAGTGCCGACAGCATCGCGGCCGCCATCCTGCGCAAGCACGCGGGCCGGCACGTGGGCCTGCTGGCGCCGCTGGTGGTCAACCGCAAGGGCGTGTACACCGAACTGGCCGACTGGGCGCGCCCGCGCGGCTTCAGCCACCTGCGCGTGGACGGCGACTTCCTGCCCACCACCGGCTTCCCGCGCATCGACCGCTTCAAGGAACACACCATCGAACTGCCGGTGGCCGATTTCGTGGTGAACCCGGCCGACGAGGCGCAGCTGCGCCGCGAACTGGCGAAGGCGCTGGAGCACGGCAAGGGCATCCTGCACCTGCTGCACCCGCTCGACGGACTGAAAGAGGCCATCGCCGAGGGCCGCCCCACGCGCGACATCGGCGCCGTGGAGGTGTTCAGCACCGCGCGCGCCTGCCCGGTGTGCAGCACCAGCTACCCCGAGCTGGACCCGCGCCTGTTCTCCTACAACAGCAAGCACGGCTGGTGCCCCGACTGCGTGGGCACGGGCGTGAAACTCTCGCGCGAGCAGCGCAAGGCGCTCGACGATTCGGTGCGCGACGCCGACGAAAAAGGCCGCGAACAGAGCTTCGCCGAGCCCGAGGTGGAAGGCGTGGGCGACGAGGCCTGCCCGACCTGCGAAGGCTCGCGCCTCAATGCGCAGGCGCGCGCCGTGCGCTTCGGCGGTGTGGCCATCACCGACATCGCGCGCCTGTCGGTGAGCGAGGTGCGGCAATGGGTGCGCGGTCTCATGGACGGGGCGGCGGTCGATCCAGCGCCGGGCCGCCCCCAGCCGGATCAGCCCTCTCAGGGGGCAGCGACCCGCGCCAGCGGCGCAGCGTGGGGGCCGCTGTCCGCACGCGAGGCCGATATCGCGCGCGACCTGCTGCCCGAGATCGAGAGCCGCCTGGCCTTCCTGGAGCAGGTGGGCCTGAACTACCTCACCCTGGACCGTGGCGCGCCCACGCTCAGCGGCGGCGAGGCGCAGCGCATCCGCCTGGCGGCCCAGCTCGGCAGCCATTTGCAGGGCGTGTGCTACGTGCTCGACGAGCCCACCATCGGCCTGCACCCGCGCGACAACCAGATCCTGCTCGACGCGCTGCACCAGCTCGGCCACCAGGGCAACACCCTGGAGGTGGTGGAGCACGACGAGGACACCATCCGCCGCGCCGACCACGTCATCGACATCGGCCCCAGCGCCGGCAAGCGCGGCGGGCGCGTGGTGGCGCAGGGCTCGGTGGCGGACCTGTCGGCCAACCCCGAATCGGTGACCGGCCGCTACCTGCTGCACGCCATGAAGCACCCGCTGCAGGCGCGCCGCGCCATGCCGGCGGACATGGACGCGCTCGACCTGCGCGGCGCCGCGCTGCACAACCTGCAGCGGCTCGACGTGAAGGTGCCGCTCAAGCGCCTCGTAGTGGTCACCGGCGTGAGCGGTTCCGGCAAGAGCACGCTCGCGCGCGACGTGCTGCTCACCAACGTCGCGGCGGCGGTGTCCCTGCGCGCCACGGCGGCCGGCAAGAAGGCCTGGGAGAAGGGCGAGCGGCCCGCCTGGTCGGGCTGCGAACGCCTGATCGGCAGCGAGGCCGTGGACCGTGTGCTCGAGGTGGACCAGACACCCATCGGCAAGACGCCGCGCTCCTGCCCGGCCACCTACATCGGTTTCTGGGACACGGTGCGCAAGCTCTTCGCCGATACCCTGGAGGCCAAGGCGCGCGGCTACGGTCCGGGCCGCTTCAGCTTCAACACCGGCGAAGGCCGCTGCCCCAGCTGCGAAGGCCAGGGCGTGCGCACCATCGAGATGAGCTTCCTGCCCGACGTGAAGGTGCCCTGCGAAACCTGCCACGGCGCGCGCTTCAACCCCGAGACCCTGGCCGTCACCTGGAAGGGCAAGAGCATCGGCGACGTGCTGCAGATGGAGGTGGACGAGGCGGTGGAGTTCTTCGCCTCGATGCCCGCCATCGCCCACCCGCTGCAGCTGCTCAAGGACGTGGGCCTGGGCTACCTCACGCTGGGCCAGCCCTCGCCCACCCTGTCGGGCGGCGAGGCGCAGCGCATCAAGCTCGTCACCGAACTGAGCAAGGTGCGCGACGAGGTGGGCCGGCGCGGCCAGAAGGCACCGCACACGCTCTACGTGCTGGACGAACCCACGGTGGGCCTGCACATGGCCGACGTGGAGAAGCTGATCCGCGTGCTGCACCGCCTGGTGGACGGTGGCCACAGCGTGGTGGTGATCGAGCACGACCTGGACGTCATGGCCGAGGCCGACTGGATCATCGACCTGGGCCCCGAGGGGGGCGCCGGCGGTGGCCGCGTGGTGGCCGCCGCCGCGCCCGAGGCCGTGGTGGCCGCGGGCACGCACACGGGACGGGTGTTGGCGCCGGTGCTGGCGCGGGGGTGAGGGGCTGCGCCCCGGCACAGGGTTTCTTGAGGAGCGGACCGCCTGCCGCCGGCTACTCAGGTGCGGTTGTCCACCTCCAGCCGCGCCCATGAAAAAAAGAGTCCATTGGCCACCGTTTCCGGGCCTTGTCCGCCGGGGCGGGGGCGCTGCAGCGCCGCCCTCGATCCGAGGGCCCCTTGCCCACCGACCCCGCCAATCTGGATGCCTTCCTGACCGCAGCCCTCATCCAGGACGATCCTGCTCCCCTGCTGCAGCTCGTTGGGCAGGTGTTGCTTGAGCCAGCGCAGGAAGGGCGGGTTCTCTACCTGAGGGACAAGGCGCCGAAGTGGTCCGCCACGGAAAACCTCGGCCGTGAAACCCCGCACCAGACGAGGCTCTGCCGCTGGAACGCGATTCACAAAGCCCAGCAGATCGGCCGCCAGTTTCTTGTGCCGCCGCATGAGTCCTGGGCGGTGCAGGAGGCCGCTCAGGGCCTGATGTCGCTGTGCGAGGCCAAGGACACGCGCCAGTACGGGCTGACGGCCACGGAGACGCTGCGCCAGCACCTGCTGGTGTTGCACATGGCCTACGTGACCCTGCACCACGAGCCGCCGCTGCCGACCAGCGGGTCGCCGAAGAAAAAGAAGGGCGTCGCGCCCCTGCTCCCCGCCTTCCCCGCCAGGGTGGAGCCGCCGGTCGAGGATGCGCCCGTGAGCGTGTCCCGGCGCATGCGCCAGCCCGACGCCAGCCGCCCTTCGTCGGGCAGGTCCTCGCCGACCAAGCCGCGCGTGACCGTGCGGTTCAAGTCGTCGGACAGCATGGGCGCGCTGGAGGTCGAGCGCGACGAGCCGCTTCGGGCGCGCCCGGGGTCCAGCACGCCGCCGTATGCCAAGCGGTACGGTAGCGGAGGTTCGCGCCGCACCAGCGGCGATGCCTCGGTCCCATTCCTTCCCGCCGCCACACCCAGGGACCGGAGCCCGGCCCTTGGGCCGCCCGTCGAGAAGCGTCAGGCCCTCAGTGGAGAGACGCCCACGGCGGACACCCGCGAGCATTGAGCGCTCGTCGGCGGTGCGGTCAGGACGGCAGCGGCAGCGCGGTCTTGTAGCGCACCTGCTTGAGCGCGAAGCCCGAGCGGATTTTTTCCACCTCGGGCATGGGCGAGAGGCGTTCGAGGATGAAGCGCTCCAGCGCGCCGATGTCGGGCACCACCACGCGCAGCAGGTAGTCGGAGTCGCCCGTCATCAGGTAGCACTCCATCACCTCGTCGAGGTCGGCGATGCGCTGCTCGAAACGCGCCAGGGCCTCCTTGCTCTGCGTGGTCAGGCTGATGCTGATGAACACGTTGAGCCCCAAACCCAGGCGCGCCGCGTCGGCCAGGGCCACGTACTGGCGGATCACGCCCGATTGCTCCAGCGCCTTCACGCGCGCCAGGCAGGGCGAGGGCGAGAGGCCTACGCGCTGGGCCAGGGCCACGTTGGACAGGGAGCCGTCGCGTTGCAGCTCGTCGAGAATCCGGCGATCAAGGGCGTCCATGGTGGTTTGTGCCGTCAATTGATGAAATGGCGGCATTATTTTCTGTCTCAGGGACAGGTGGCGAGCTTTTCGGCAGCACATGCCGGGGCTGCGGGGCTAGAGTGCCCCGCCATGAACCCCCACGACCTCATCTCCCAGGACCCGGACCCGCAGGAAACCGCCGAGTGGCAGGAAGCCTTCCTGTCGCTGCTGCAGACCCAGGGGCCCGCGCGCGCCCGCCAGATGCTCGATGGGTTGGTGGCGTTGGCGCGGCGCGAGCGCGTGGGCTGGCGGCCGCGGCTGAACACGCCTTATGTGAACACCATCGCGGCCGAGCAGCAGCCCCCGTTCCCGGGCGACCTCGCCATCGAGGAGCGCCTGGCCTCGCTGATGCGCTGGAACGCCCTGGCCATGGTGGTGCGCGCCAACCAGGCCCATGGCGAGCTGGGCGGGCACATCGCCAGCTACGCCAGCGCGGCCGACCTGTTCGAGACCGGCTTCAACCACTTCTTTCGCGCGCGCAGCGAATCGCACGGCGGCGACCTGGTGTTCTTCCAGCCGCACAGCGCGCCCGGCGTGTACGCGCGCGCCTTTCTCGACGGTCGCCTGAGCGAGCGCGACCTCATGCACTACCGCCAGGAGATCGCCGCGCCCGGCCAGGGGGCGCGCGGGCTGTCCAGCTACCCGCACCCCTGGCTCATGCCCGACTTCTGGCAGTTCCCCACGGGCTCCATGGGCATCGGCCCCATCAGTTCGATCTACCACGCGCGCTTCATGCGCTACCTCGCGCACCGTGGCCTGCTGGACACCGGCGGGCGCACCGTGTGGGGCGTGTTCGGCGACGGCGAGATGGACGAGCCCGAGAGCATGAGCGCGCTCACCCTGGCCGCGCGCGAGACGCTCGACAACCTGGTGTGGGTGGTCAACTGCAACCTGCAGCGGCTGGACGGCCCGGTGCGCGGCAACGATCGCATCATCGACGAGCTGGAGCGCCTGTTCGCGGGCGCGGGCTGGAACGTCATCAAGCTGCTGTGGGGCAGCGACTGGGACGGCCTGTTCGCGCGCGATCCCGGCGGTGCGCTGGCGCAGGCCCTGGGCGACACGGTGGACGGCCAGATGCAGACCTTCGCCGCCAAGGACGGCCGCTTCAACCGCGAGAATTTCTTCGGCCAGAACCCGGCGCTGGCCGCGCTGGTGCAGGGCCTGAGCGACGAGCAGATCGATCGCCTCAAGCGCGGCGGGCACGACCTGGTGAAGATCCACGCCGCCTACGCCGCCGCCGTGGCGCACCGAGGCCAGCCCACGGTGATCCTGGCGCACACCAAGAAGGGCTACGGCATGGGCGCGGCCGGCCAGGGCCGCATGACCACGCACAGCCAGAAGAAGCTCGACGCCGACGAGCTGCTGGCCTTTCGCGACCGCTTCGCGCTACCGCTGAGCGACGAGCAGGCCACGGGCCTGGCCTTCTACAAGCCGGCCGAAGACAGCGCCGAGCTGCGCTACCTGCGCGAACGCCGCGCCGCCCTGGGCGGCGCCCTGCCGCGGCGCGAGACCGCGTGCCAGCCGGTGCCCGTGCCCGCTGTCGAGGCCTATGCGGGCTTTGCGCTGAACGCTGGCGGCAAGGAGATGAGCACCACCATGGCCTTCGTGCGGTTGCTGGGCAACCTGCTCAAGGACAGCGCGCTGGGCCCGCGCATCGTGCCCATCGTGGCCGACGAGGCGCGCACCTTCGGTATGGCCAACCTGTTCAAGCAGGTCGGCATCTACAGCAGCGTGGGCCAGCGCTACGCGCCGGAGGACATCGGCTCGGTGCTGAGCTACCGCGAGGCGCTGGACGGGCAGATCCTGGAGGAGGGCATCAGCGAGGCCGGCGCCATCGCCAGCTGGACGGCCGCGGCCACCAGCTACAGCGTGCACGGCCTGGCCATGCTGCCCTTCTACATCTACTACTCGATGTTCGGCTTCCAGCGCGTGGGCGACGCCATCTGGGCCGCGGCCGACCAGCGCGCGCGCGGCTTCCTGCTGGGCGCCACCTCGGGCCGCACCACCCTGGGCGGCGAGGGCCTGCAGCACCAGGACGGCAGCAGCCACCTGGTGGCCGCGACCATCCCCAACTGCAAGGCCTACGACCCGGCCTTCGCTGGCGAGCTGGCGCTCATCGTCGACGCCGGCCTGCGCGAGATGCTGGTGGCGCAGCGCGACGTTTTCTACTACCTCACGCTGATGAACCAGAACTACGCCCAGCCCGACCTGCCAGCCTCGGCGCGCGAGGGCGTGCTCAAGGGTGGCTACGTCTTCGGCCGCGTCGGGCCGGTGGACGGCGCGCCGCTCACGCTGCTGGGCTCGGGCGCCATCCTCACCGAGGTGCAAGGCGCGGCCGAGCGGCTGGCGCAGCAAGGGTTTTGCGTGCACCTGTGCAGCATCACCAGCTGGAGCGAACTCGCGCGCGAGGCCCAGGCCGCCGAGACCGAGGGGCGAGACGCATGGTTGCACCAGATGCTGGCCGACACCGCCGGCCCGGTGCTGGCCGCCAGCGACTATGTGCGCGCCGTGCCCGAGGCGCTGCGCGCCTGGCTGCCGCCCGGCCGGGCCTACCGCACCCTGGGCACCGACGGCTTCGGCCGCAGCGACACGCGCGCGGCGCTGCGCGCGTTTTTCCAGGTGGACGCGGCCAGCATCGCCGAGGCGGCGCGGCGCGCAGGGGCGGCGGGCTGAAGGCCTTGCGGGTTCAACTGGCCGATCTTGATCTAAGGCAGCGCTTGGCTCACCGGATCGCCGGACGGTGAAGCGGCATTCAAGGCCACGCAGAGCGCCTGGGAGGCCTGGCGCAGTTCGGCGGTGTTGACCACGCCCTTCTTCTGTGCCGCCAAAAGATTCAACACGTTCTTGGCGGCCTCGGCGACCGGGGGGCGCTCTTCGTCTCGGCTCAGGATGGCATACATGGCATCGACGCGCTCGCGTGTCTGCCGATGGGCCTGGGTGTAGTTGACCGGCTTGAACACGTCCCGCAGGGACTGGTAAGCGGACCAGGCATTGGTGGCAAAGTACTCGAGGCCGCCCTTCTTGTACCGGTGGATGTAGATGTAGTTGTTGCGGACCCCATGCTGGAGCACCACGTTGAAGGACGTGGCGGCGGCGGCTGCGGCCCGCCGTTCTTTCTTGCTGGGCGCCCGATTGTCTGGCGGGGGTGTGATGGGCTGGGCCGCGGTGCATTTGTGGTGCCAGCGGTCGGCGGAAGACATTCGGAGCATGGTCGGGACGGGCGTGGTGCCGGGCAGTCAGGAAGGTGCGGACTGAGTGTTCGGACCCGCTGCCGGGTTCCGGGCCTGGCCGAATGGCCGTTGGGCGCGTTGGCCTGTTGGCGATGGCCCATCGCGCACAGCGTCGAACAGGCGCGATGATGCGGGGCCAGCGCCGCCGGCCGGCGTCCCTCGCCACCCATGCCCCTGCAAACCATCCACATCCACACCGCCGCGCCGGCCAAGCCCGCGTGGGGCGCGCCCTGCAATGGCTGCGGCGTGTGCTGCCTGGCCGAGCCCTGCCCCTTGGGACGCGTGATATCGCGCCGTCGCACGGGCGCTTGCGACGCCCTGCGCTGGGACGGTGCGGCGGGCCTCTACCGCTGCGGCGCGATCAGCGACGCGCCAGGGGTGTTGGGCCCGCGCTGGGCCTGGGCAGCGCCGCTGCTGCGGCGCCTGGCGCGGCGCTGGATCGCCGCCGGCGTCGGCTGCGATGCGGCGATCGAGGTGGATCGGCCCGCGGCCAGGGGGCCTTTGGCCTAGCGCCCATCCGACGCCTCTTTTCGCCGCGGGGTCGAGGCGAGGGGGGCCGCGTCCGCGTTCAGCGCGCCAGCAGCACGCCCAGGCCCACCGCCAGCAGCACCGCCACCCCGATCAGCAAGCGCGTGCGCACGCGCAGCAGCTGCACCGCTTCCACCAGGCGCGCGTTCTGCTCGGCCAGCTCGCTCAGGGTCTGGGCGATCTGCTGCTGGGCGGTGGCCTGCTGGTCGATGAGCTGGCGCGCTTCGATCAGACGCTTGTGCAGTTCGCCCAGGCTGGGTGTTTCGGCGGCCGGGTCCAGGGGCGTGCCCACGGGCGGGGGGGCGCTGGGCGCTTTCTGTTTGTCGAGCAGCTTGCGCGCGGCCGCGAGCACCTTGGGCGCGTGTTCGATCACGTCGCCCCAGGGGATGATCTTCAGCGCGGCGATCCAGGGGATGGGCATGGGACTCCTTTCGGCCGGGGCGGGCGTGGGGCCCGGCCGGCGGCCTCAAGGATCGCATGGGGGCTTGTCACCATGCGGCACGCGGGCTCACTGCTCTTCGAGCAGGGGCTCGGGCCGGGTCACCGGGGTGGGCGATGCCGGGTCCGCCGGTGGCGACCCTGGCGTGGCTTGCGGTGTCGGCGGGGGCTGTTTGGCCCGAAGGCTGGGCCGTGGCATGCGCTGCTGCTTCAGCGGGGCTCTGGGGCTGGTCGGCTGAGGCTGGTCGGGCGGGGTGGGGCTGGTGGGCGTCGACTGGGACTTGCTGGTCCGCAGGCCGTCCTCCGGGATGGCCTCGACGTTCGACTTGGGTCGATCCGACTGGGCGGCTGGTGGGGAGGGCTCCCGGGAAGACCCCATGGCCGATGGCCTGTCCCGGCCCACAGGCAAGAGCGGCAGTTGCAGGGCGGGGGCGCTGGCGGGGGTGCGGGGCGATGAGATGGGCTTTTCAGGGGGGAACATGAGGTCTTGAAGCTCAAGGAGCGCCTGCTCCCGTTTCTGCTGCTGTTGCTCCAGGCACGTCTTTCGGATCGGGTTCAGGTTCTGTCGGGCGACCTGCTTGACCGGCAGCCGGGCCACCCGGTTGGTTTTGGGCTTTCTGGGCGTGCCGCCCGTGTTGGGGGGCGAGCCCTCTTCGCTGAGCGAGACCGCCGTTTGTGAGGCGGTGCTGCTCTCCTCGTCATCCGTCGATTGGTGCCGTGGCGATCGGTCCGTGTTCGATCGGGGCGTGTGCGCGGTCGGCTGCCGTGGCGTCGATGCCATTGAGCGCTGGCCGCTTTCCATCCGCTTCAGTTGCCGCAGCAGTTCGGGGGTGCAGGGCAGACCGAACACCTGGGTGCTGTCGCTGGTGCACAGCCTGTCGAGATCCCGGGCCGCTCGTTGGGTGTCGCGCGGCGCCGAAGACAGCTGGAGCCAGAAGGTGGTCAGGTCCTTCAGCTGCGCGGTGGCGCCCTGCTGCTGGGTCTGCTTGAGCTTGCGGGGCTGCGTGGCGCGGATCTGCGGGTCTTCGTGCCGAGAGTCGAACTTGGTGGTGATGTAAGGCTGCGCGGTCCGATCGGACGAGGGGGCGGTGGTCTTCAGGTAGAGCACCCGCGGCTGCTGGTCTTTTTCGGTCTTGGTCACCGCGGCCTCGACCACCTGGCGCAGGGGCGTCACCTGGGCCTGGCCGGGCAGCGCGGCATCGAACTTGTATTGTTTGGGGTTGGAGCGGGGGATCATGGAGAGGGCGCGCGTGGCGCTGCGGAGTGGAAAACCCCTCTCGGTGGCGGCCGCCGCGGCGCGAAATCCTCAAGGACGCCTCTCCGACCGCGGCGCCGCCCGGCCGCTTCGTGCGATCGAAGCGCGAGCTCAGGCCGGCTGGCGCCGCAGCAGGAACACCCCCAGCAGCGCCACGCCCACCAGCAGCGCCGGGAAGCCCAGCGTGGGCGACCACTGCAGCGCCGCCGCGCCCAGCGCGGGCGCGAGCACGCCGCCCAGGGTGTAGCTCATCACCAGCACGGCCGTGCTGTTCACCAGGGTGATGCCCTGTTCGCGCGAGCCGATGTCGATCATCGCCAGCGTGTAGAGGCAGCCGCCCGCGCCGCCCCACACGAAGGCCACGGGCGCGGCCAGCCAGGGCGTGTTCGCGACGAAGGGGATCAGCAGTGTGCCGAGCAGCGTGATCCAGGCGCAGCCGCGCATGAGCAGGAGCCGCGCGGCGCGCTCGTCGCCCCAGCGCTGGCGCGGGTGGTGCGCCAGGCGGTCGGACAGCACGCCGGCGGGCAGCATCATGAGCGCACTGCCCAGCCCGCTGGCCGAGACCAGCAGGGCCGAGACCACCGCGCCCAGGCCCAGGGCCAGGCCATACAGCGGCAGGATGGACGTGAGCCCGCTTTCGAAGAAGCCGCCGACGAAGCCCACCGTCATGATCAGCGGGTGCGCGGTCAGTGCGTGCCACACGCCGCCCAGGCCCACGCGGGCCTCGTGCGCGTCGGCCGCGGGCGGCACGCGCGGGATCAGCAGGCTCCAGGCCAGGCCGATGGCCATGCAGCCGAAGGCCAGCCAGATCGCGGTGTCGCTCTGCGGCCCCACCCAGGCCAGCATCAGCGGGCCGAGCACGAAGGTGACGCCGACCAGGGTTTCGAAGATGCCCACGTAGCGGCCACGCTGGCCGGGCGGCGCGAACTCCGCCACGATGGCCTCGGCCAGTACCCAGCGCAGGCCCGAGGCCATGCCGGCGATGAGCTTGAGCCCGAACCACAGCGGCAGCCAGGACGAGAGCGCGAAGCCCATGGTGGCCAGCGTGGGAATGAGCGCCGACAGCCACAGCGTGGGCCGCCTGCCCAGCGCGCGCGTGACGGACGAGGCGAAGGGCACCATGAGGAAGATGCCGAACCAGCCGCTGGCCGCGAACACGCCGGCCAGGGCGGTGGACTCGCCGCCGTCCTTCAGGCGCAGCAGCAGCAGGGGCGTGAGCATGAAGTAGCCCACGAGCTCGAAGAAGGTGGCGCCAAAGATGGCGACCAGGCCCAGGCGGGCGTGGGCCGGCGGCGCGGCGGGCGCTCGGCCGCCGGCGGGCAGCGGGAGTTCGCTCATGACTGGCCTCTGGCCGCGAGCACGGCCTCGGCCACGTCGGCGAAGCCCTGGCCGCGCTCGCGCGGCGCCACGTAGCGCGGGTGGTGCGCGAGCTGCGCCCAGAAGCGCGCGATGTTGGCCACGCCCACGCTGTGCGGGAAGCGCGCGAACATGGCGGCGTCGTTGGTGGAGTCACCCACGTAGACCCAGTGATCGATCTCGGCGTCGAGGTCGCGCCCCAGGCGCTCGCGCAGGATCCAGCGCGCGCCGCTGAGCTTGTCGTGCGCGCCGATCCAGCCATTGACATGGATGGAACTCACGGTGGCGGTGAGGCCTTCGTCCCGCAGGATGGCGAGCGCGCGCGCAATGTCGGCTTCGCCCAGGTGCGCGTGCTCGCTGTGGTCGATGGCGATGTCGGTTTCGCGGCCCGCGCTGTCGGTGGCCAGGGTCGCCTGAGGCAGCTCGCGCAGCACGCGAGCGGCGGCGGCCCGCAGGCGGGTGAGGTTCGCGGCGCGGGTGGCCGCGTCCTGCGCATAGGCCTTGTGCAGGCGCCCGCCGTCGTTCCACAGCGCCACGGCGCCGTTCTCGGCCACGATGGCGTCGATCGGCCAGCTCAGCGCGAAGGGTTCGCTCCAGCCGGCCGGGCGGCCGGTGACGGCGAACACCGGCAGGCCGGCCGCGCGCAGGCGGTGCAGCGCCGCCCCCGCCTCGGGCGCCAGCGCGCCCTCGGCCGTGAGGGTGTCGTCGATGTCGGTGAGCACGCCATGGATGCGCGCGCGCTCGTGCGGGGGCCAGTCGGCCAGCGGGGTGGGTTGCATGGAGGGGCGGCAGTTTCTCACAGGGGCCGCACCAGCGTGGTGCCACTGGGAGGGGATATCCCCACGCCAGAAAAGAGGCCGGGTAGAATCGCGCCCCATCCGAGGAGCGTTGCAGCGCCCCACCCGCACCGAGCGGGCCGCGGGCGTGAGGCTCGGACCCTTCAACCGGCAACCACGCTCATCCACTGCACGTGCGATGGGTTCCTTCATCTCCCTTCCTGTGCGGTGGCTTTCAACGTTTTGGAGCGCCACATGAATGCACGAATCAACCCCGCCGCCGACTGCGTGATCGCCGACATCGGCCTGGCCGACTGGGGCCGCAAAGAGATCAAGATCGCCGAGACCGAGATGCCCGGCCTCATGGCCATCCGCGAGGAGTACGCGGCCAAGCAGCCGCTCAAAGGCGCGCGCATCACCGGCTCGCTGCACATGACCATCCAGACCGCGGTGCTCATCGAGACGCTGCAAGCCCTGGGCGCGCAGGTGCGCTGGGCCTCGTGCAACATCTTCTCCACCCAGGACCACGCGGCCGCCGCCATCGCCGCCGCCGGCACGCCGGTCTTCGCCGTCAAGGGCGAGACCCTGGTCGACTACTGGGACTACACGCACCGCATCTTCGACTTCGGCGCCAAGGGCACGGAAGGCGAAGGCCCCAACATGATCCTGGACGACGGCGGCGATGCCACGCTGCTCATGCACCTGGGCAAGCAGGCCGAGAAAGACCCCTCGGTGCTGGCCAAGCCCGGCAGCGAGGAAGAACGCATCCTGTTCGCGGCCATCAAGGCCAAGCTGGCCGAGGACGCCACCTGGTACAGCCGCAAGAGCGCGCAGATCATCGGCGTGACCGAGGAGACCACCACCGGCGTGCACCGCCTGAAGGAAATGTCGGCCAAGGGCTCGCTGATGTTCCGCGCCATCAACGTCAACGACTCGGTCACCAAGAGCAAATTCGACAACCTCTACGGCTGCCGCGAATCGCTGGTGGACGGCATCAAGCGCGCCACCGACGTGATGATCGCCGGCAAGGTGGCCGTGGTGGCTGGCTACGGCGACGTGGGCAAGGGCTCGGCCCAGGCGCTGCGCGCGCTGAGCGCCCAGGTGTGGGTGACCGAGATCGACCCCATCAACGCCCTGCAGGCCGCGATGGAAGGCTACCGCGTGGTGACCATGGAATACGCCGCCGACAAGGCCGACATCTTCGTCACCACCACCGGCAACCGCGACGTCATCACCTTCGAGCACATGGCCGCCATGAAGGACCAGGCCATCGTCTGCAACATCGGTCACTTCGACAACGAGATCCAGGTCGCCAAGCTGGAAGAGAAGTGCCAGTGGGAAGAGATCAAGCCCCAGGTGGATCACGTGATCTTCCCGGACGGCAAGAAGATCATCCTGCTCGCCAAGGGCCGGCTGGTGAACCTGGGCTGCGGCACCGGCCACCCCAGCTTCGTGATGTCTTCCAGCTTCGCGAACCAGACCATCGCACAGATCGAGCTGTTCACGCACCCCGAGGGCTACGACGTGGGCAAGGTCTACGTGCTGCCCAAGCACCTGGACGAGAAGGTGGCGCGTCTGCACCTGAAGAAGGTCGGCGCCCAGTTGACCGAGCTGAGCGACGAGCAGGCCGCCTACATCGGCGTGCCCAAGCAAGGCCCGTACAAGCCGGACACGTACCGGTATTGATCACCCCCGCCGCGCTTCGCGCGACCCCCTTCCGGGGGCGATGCCTGCGGCCCGGCCAAGCCGGTTCCGCGGCATCCTCGGTTCGGGTCTTGGCGCTCCACCGTGCGTGCTGATCAACTTCTCGTCGAGCGTGGTCTGGCGGCGTCGCGCTCGCAGGCGCAGCGGCTGATCGCGGCCGGTGTGCGCTGGCGCGCCGGCGGCGGCTGGCGGCCCGTGGCCAAGAACGGCGACGAGTTGCCCGCGGACGCCCAGGTCGAACTGCTGGACGCGGCCGAGGCGCGTTATGTCTCGCGCGGCGGACTGAAGCTGGAGGGTGCGCTGGCGCACACCGGCGTCGAGCCGCGTGGCCTGCGCGCGCTCGACGTGGGCCAGAGCACCGGCGGCTTCACCGACTGCCTGCTGCAGCGCGGCGCGGCCCAGGTGGTGGGTGTGGACGTGGGCAGCGGCCAGCTCAACACCCGTCTGCGCGGGGATGCGCGGGTGATCGCCATCGAGCACTGCAACGCGCGCGAATTGACGGCCCAGCGCCTGCGCGAGGCCGGGGCCGAGCCGCCCTTCGACCTGATCGTCGGCGACCTGTCCTTCATCTCGCAGACGCTGGTGTGGCCCGCGCTGGCGCCGCTGCTCAAGCCCGGCGGCCACGGCCTGGTGCTCGTGAAGCCGCAGTTCGAGCTGCAGCCCGAAGACATCGGCAAGGGCGGCCTGGTGAAGGACGCCGCGTCGTACGCGCGGGTGCGCGAGCGCATCACGACCGCGCTGCAAGGCCTGGGCCTTGAGCCGCTCGACTATTTCGACAGCCCCATCGCCGGTGGCGATGGCAACCGCGAATTCTTCGTCTTCATTCGGAAACCGGCATGAACCTGCCCATCAGCTTCGAATTCTTCCCGCCCAAGACGCCCGAGGGCGCGCAGAAGCTGCGCGCCGTGCGCCAGCAGCTCTACGCGCGCGCGCCGCTGTTCTGCTCCGTCACCTACGGCGCTGGCGGCTCCACGCAGGAGGGCACCTTCGGCACCGTGCGCGAGATCCTCGCCGAGGGCGTGGACGCGGCCTCGCACTTCTCGTGCATCGGCGCCACGCGCGCCGGCGTGCGCGAGCAGCTGGCGCAGCTCAAGGCCATGGGCGTCAAGCGCCTGGTGGCGCTGCGCGGCGACCTGCCCAGCGGCTATGGACTGGGTGGCGAGTTCCACTACGCGAGCGACCTCGTGGCCTTCATCCGCGCCGAAACCGGCGAGGACTTCCACCTGGAGGTGGCGGCCTATCCCGAGGTGCACCCGCAGGCCCGCTCGCCCGAGGCCGACCTCAAGGCCTACGCGACCAAGGTCCGCGCCGGCGCGCATTCGGCGATCACGCAGTACTTCTACAGCGCCGACGCGTACTTCCGTTTCGTCGAGGAGGCGCGCGCCCTGGGCGCCGACATCCCGGTGGTGCCCGGCATCATGCCCATCACCAGTTCCACGCAGCTGATGCGCTTCTCGGACGCCTGCGGGGCCGAGATCCCGCGCTGGATCCGACTGCGGCTGCAGGCCTATGGCGACGACACGGCCTCGATCAAGTCCTTCGGCCTCGACGTGGTCACGTCGTTGTGTGAGCAATTGCTTCGCGGCGGGGTGCCGGGCCTGCACTTCTACACGATGAACCAGAGCGCGGCGACGTTGGAGATCCTGCGCCGCCTCGACACCCGCTGATCACCGCTTGACCCGCATGACGCCCACCCGCCTTGCCGCCCTGGCCCTGCTCGCCGTCGCCCTCGTGGGCTGCGCGAGCCGCGGCGGGCCGCCGGGCGAGGACTGGGGCGCGGACGCGCCGTCGGGTGGCGGTCCGGCCGCGCACGAGGCGCGCGAGATCGGGCGCGGCAACGCCTCGTGGTACGGCGAGCCGCACCATGGCCGGCGCACCGCGAACGGCGAGGTCTTCGACATGAACGAACTCACCGCCGCGCACAAGACCCTGCCGTTCGGCACGCGCGTGCGCGTGGAGAACCTGGCCACGGGGCAGGCGGTGGTGGTGCGCATCAACGACCGCGGGCCGTTCGCGCCGGGGCGCGTGATCGACCTCAGCCGCGCCGCGGCCGAGCGCATCGGCCTCATCCGCGCGGGCGTGGCGCCCGTGGTGCTCTACACCGATTGAGCGGGCCGGCGGTGGCCGCTCAGCGCTCGTCGTAGCTGACGACGACCCGGTCGGTGGTGGGGCGGGCCTGGCAGCTCAGCACGAAGCCCTGTTCGGTTTCCCAGGGCTCCAGCGTGAAGTTCTTTTCCATCTCCACCTGGCCTTCCACGACCTTGGCGCGGCAGGTGCAGCACACGCCGCCGCGGCACGACCAGGGCAGGTCCAGGCCGGCCTCCAGCGCCACGTCGAGCACGCGCTGGTCGCGGCCCATGCGCAGTTCGTGCGGTTTGCCGTCGAGCACCACGGTCAGGGCCACCTCGCCCTCGGCCTGGGGCGCGCGGCCCAGCTGCACGCGCTCGCGCTCGCCGCGCGGCAGGGCCTCCAGCGTGGGCGAGGTGAAGCGCTCGGTGTGGATGCGCTCGGGCTTCACGCCGGCGCCCAGCAGGGCCTGCTCGGTGGCCTCGATCATGGCTTCGGGGCCGCAGACGAAGACCTCGTCCATGCTGGGCACGGGCAGCAGGGCGGCGATGAGGGCGCGCACCTTGTCGCCGTCGATGCGGCCTTCGAGCAGCGGTACCTCCTGCGCCTGGCGCGAGAGGATGTGGATCAGCGTGAGCCGGTCGCGGTAGCGGTCCTTCAGGTCTTGCAGGGCCTCGTTGAACATCACGCTGGCCATGCGCCGGTTGCCATAGACCAGCGTGAACTTGGCGGTGGGCGATTCCTCCAGCGTGCTCGTCATGATGGACAGGATGGGCGTGATGCCCGAGCCCGCCGCGAAGCCCACGCGGTGCAGGGCGCGCGGGCGGTGCACGGTGAAGCGGCCGTCGGGCGGCATGGCCTGCAGCGTGTCGCCGGCCTTGAGCTGCGTGGCGGCCCAGTGGCTGAATACGCCGCCGTCCACCGGGCGGATGCCCAACGTGAGCTCGCCCTTGCGGGTGTACAGGCTGCGTGGGCTGCTGATGGAGTAGCTGCGCCGCACGTCCTGGCCGTCGATGAGCGCCCGCACCGTGAGGAACTGGCCGGGCTCGAAGGCGAAGGCGCCGCGCCGCTCGGCGGGCACGGTCAGGGTGACGGCCACCGAGCCCGCGGCCTCGGGGCTCACGCGTGCGACGGGCAGCTCGACGAATCCGCGGGGACTGGTGCTCATGGTCAGTAGGGCTTGAAGAGGTCGAAGGGTTCGAGGCAGTCCAGGCAGCGGTAAAGCGCCTTGCACGCGGTCGAGCCGAAGGGCGAGGTTTGTGTGGTGTGGGTGGAGCCGCAGCGCGGGCAGGGCACGGGCTGGCTGGCGGCGCGGCGCGCGAAGCCCACCACCTGGGCGCCGGCCTGCGCCGCGCGGCCATTGGGTGGCGCGATGCCGTAGGCGCGCAGCTTCTCGCGCGCGGCGGGCGCCATCCAGTCGGTGGTCCAGGCGGGCGAGAGCTGCGTCACCACGCGCGCGGCGATACCGCTGTCGCGCAGCGCGGCGCGGATGTCGTCCTCGATCTGCCCCATGGCGGGGCAGCCGCTGTAGGTGGGCGTGATGACGACCTCGGCCACGCCGTCCCCGCCCAGGCGCACCTCGCGCAGGATGCCCAGCTCGGCCAGGCTCACCACGGGGATCTCGGGGTCGCTCAGGTGCGCGATGGCCGCGCGCACGGCGTCCAGCGAAGGGGGGTCGCGCAGCGCCGCGTCCATGGCCTCACCACACGGCTTGGGGGTGCTCGCGCGCCAGGCTCTGCATCTCGGCGAGCAGGAAGCCCATGTGTTCGGAGTGCAGGCCGCGCTTGCCCTGCGTCACGTAGCCGCCGTCGGCGGGGCGCCGCAGCGTGGCCTCGGTCAGCACCTCGTCCACCAGCGCATCCCAGGCGGGCTTGAGTTCGGCGAGGGCCACGCCGGTGCCACTGGCCACGGCGGCGGACTCGGCCTCGTCGCCGGTCCAGAACTCTTGGGTGTGCGGCATGAGGTGGTCCAGCGCGGCCTGCGCGCGCGCGCGGCTCTGATCGGTACCGTCGCCCAGACGCACCAGCCAGTCGCCAGCGTGGCTCAGGTGGTAGCGCACCTCCTTGAGCGACTTGGCCGCGATGGCGGCGAGCTGCGGATCGGCGCTGGCCTGCAGGCGCTCCCACCACAGGTTCATGAGCGCAGCGTAGAGCACGTTGCGCACGGTGGTGGTGGCGAAGTCGCGGTCGGCGCGCGCGGGGCCGGCGAGCGGGCCGTGGTGTGGCAGCTCCAGCAGGGTGAAGTTGCGGAACTCGTGCGTGGCGCGGAAGTAGGCCAGGCTGTCTTCGGTCAGGGCGCCATCGGCGCGCGCGCCTTGCAGGTGGGCGAAGCGCTTGGCCTGCGCGGGGTCGGCGTTGATGAGCGCGGCCGCGTGCTGGTAGAGCAGGCGCGCCTGGCCCAGGTGGTCGAGCGCGTGGTTGGCCAGGGCCAGGTCCTCTTCCAGGATGGGCCCGTGGCCGCACCACTCGGCGTTGCGCTGGCCGAGCACGAGGGCGTTGTCGGCCAGGTGCAGCACATAGTCAACAGGCGCCGAGCTCATCACATGTGCCCCACTTTGTCCGGGATCTCGTAGAAGGTCGGGTGGCGGTAGACCTTGTCGGCGGCGGGATCGAAGAAGGCGTCCTTCGAATCCGGTTCGCTCGCGGTGATGCTGGCCGAGGGCACGACCCAGATGCTCACGCCTTCCTGGCGGCGCGTGTACACGTCGCGCGCCATCTGCAGGGCGTGGCGCGCGTCGCTGGCGTGCAGGCTGCCGCAGTGCTTGTGCTCCAGGCCCTGCTTGCTGCGGACGAAGACCTCCCACAGCGGCCATTCCTTCAATGCCGGGGTGCTCATGCGGCCTCCTTCATGGTGCGTTGTGCTTGCTTGCGCGCGTGGGCCAGGGCGGCCTCGCGCACCCAGGCGCCGTCTTCCCAGGCCTTCACGCGGGTGGCCAGGCGCTCCTTGTTGCAGGGGCCGTTGCCGTTCACCACCTGCCAGAACTCGTCCCAGTCGATGGCGCCGAAGTCGTGCTGGCCGCGCTCGGCGTTCCACTTCAGTTCGGGGTCGGGCAGGGTGACGCCCAGCACCTCGGCCTGCGGCACGGTGGCGTCGACGAACTTCTGGCGCAGGGCGTCGTTGCTGATGCGCTTGATGCCCCAGCGCATGCCCTGCACGCTGTTGGGGCTGTTGTCGTCGGGCGGGCCGAACATGGCCAGGCACTTCCACCACCAGCGGTTCACCGCGTCCTGCACCATGGCCTTCTGCTCGTCCGTGCCCTGCATCATGGTCAGCAGCGACTCGTAGCCCTGGCGCTGGTGGAAGCTCTCTTCCTTGCAGACGCGGATCATGGCGCGCGCGTAGGGGCCGTAGCTGCAGCGGCACAGGGGGATCTGGTTCATGATCGCCGCGCCGTCCACCAGCCAGCCGATCACGCCCACGTCGGCCCAGGTGAGGGTGGGGTAGTTGAAGATGGAGCTGTACTTGGCGCGGCCGCTGTGCAGCGCGTCGACCATTTGGTCGCGGCTGGTGCCCAGGGTCTCGGCGGCGCTGTAGAGGTACAGGCCGTGGCCGCCCTCGTCCTGAACCTTGGCCAGCAGGATGGCCTTGCGCTTGAGGCTGGGCGCGCGGCTGATCCAGTTGCCCTCGGGCAGCATGCCCACGATCTCGCTGTGCGCGTGCTGGCTGATCTGGCGCACCAGGGTCTTGCGGTAGGCCTCGGGCATCCAGTCGCGCGGCTCGATCTTGCCGTCGGCGTCGATCACGGCATCGAAGTGGGCCTGCAGGGCGGGGTCGGCGGCGGCTGGCACGGCCTGGGGGCCGGGGGCGGTGCCGTCGGGCACGTTGAAGGATTGCGTGTACATGCGCGGTCTCCTCGGCGGGTGGGGCTCTGGCCGCGCAGTGTACCAAGTTAGCCGACCGGCCGGTCGGTTAATTTTTTTGCCGCGATGGATGGGGGCCGGGGCCCGTCCGCGCCGGGCCGCGCGGTTCAGCCCGAGTGTTCCAGCGTGTGGCCTTGGCCGCGCCCACGGCCCAGCGCGCCCACCAGCAGCGGCAGGGCCTCGGCCAGCCCGGCGTGCAGGGTGTGCGGCGGGTTGATCACGAACACGCCGCTGGCCGTCAGGCCCGGGCGCTCGTCCGGGCCCAGGGGCGGGTGGCCCACGGCCAGCGTGGCGTGCAGCCAGGGGCGGCCGGCGCGCTGGGCGTGGCCGCGCAGCTTGCGCGGCAGGTCATGGGCCTCGGCGCGCGGGATCACCGGGTACCAGACCAGGTAGGTGCCGGTGGCGAAGCGCTTCAGTGAATCTTGTATGCAGGCGCTCACTTTGGCGTAATCGCTCTTGATCTCGTAGCTTGGGTCGATCAACACCATCGCCCGGCGCGAGCCCTTGGCGTCGGCGGGCGGGGGCAGCAGGGGCTTGAGGCCCTCGAAGCCGTCCTCGCGCTTGACCACCACCGCGCGGCCGGCATCGAGCTGGGCGATGTTGGCCGACAGCGTTTTGCCGTCGGTCGGGTGCAGCTCGAACAGCTTGAGCCGGTCGCGCGCCTCGTGGCGCATGAGCCGCTGCACCACGAAGGGCGAGCCCGGGTAGACGCGCAGCGCGCCCGAGGGGTTGAAGCCGGCCACGAGGTCGAGGTAGTCGTCGATCGGCGGTGTCGCCTGCGCGGTCGGCGAGCCCGTGGCCGGCCGGCAGGCGGCGAAGAGCCGCACCACGCCGTGCTCGGCCTCGCCCCCCTTGTCGGCGAAATCGCCGTCCAGCCGGTACAGGCCCGCGCCTGCGTGGGTGTCGACCAGGGTGATGGCCGGCTCCTTGAGCTGCAGGTGGCGCAGGGTGGCGATCAGCACCATGTGCTTGAGCACATCGGCGTGGTTGCCGGCGTGGAAGGCGTGGCGGTAGGAGAACATGGGCCGGCGATGGTAGCGCCGGATTTGCCGCCCCGGCGCCGATTTCGTACAATGGCGGGCTTCGCAGCGTTTTCCTGTGGCCCCGCGGCGAAGTTCAAACCTCCACCTAAGAGGGTTCCACCAGAGAACCGCCGACCGTGGAAAAGGGTCGCCAAACCCTCGCTATCAGGTTCAACATGACCAAAACGTTCAGCGCCAAGCCCGCTGACGTGAAGCACGAGTGGTTTGTGATTGACGCGACCGACAAGGTCCTCGGACGAGTTGCCAGTGAAGTGGCTCTCCGACTGCGCGGCAAGCACAAGGCCATCTACACGCCTCACGTCGACACGGGTGACTACATCGTCATCATCAACGCAGCCAAGCTGCGCGTGACCGGCACCAAGTCCACCGACAAGATGTACTACCGCCACTCGGGCTTCCCGGGCGGTATCTACGCGACCAACTTCCGCGACATGCAGGCCAAGCACCCCGGCCGCGCGCTCGAGAAGGCCGTCAAGGGCATGCTGCCCAAGGGTCCTCTGGGCTACGCCATGATCAAGAAGCTCAAGGTCTACGGCGGCGCGGAGCACCCGCACACCGCTCAGCAGCCGCAAACGCTGGACATCTAAGGAGCCCTGAATGATTGGTGAATGGAACAACGGCACCGGCCGTCGCAAATCCAGCGTCGCCCGCGTGTTCCTCAAGAAGGGCAGCGGCAAGATCACGGTCAACGGCAAGGAGATCCAGCAGTTCTTCGGCCGCGAGACCTCGATCATGATCGCCAAGCAGCCGCTCGTGCTGACCGACAACGTCGAGACCTTCGACATCCAGGTCAACGTGCACGGTGGCGGTGAGTCGGGCCAGGCCGGCGCGGTGCGCCACGGCATCACCCGCGCGCTGATCGACTACGACGCGAGCCTCAAGCCCGTGCTGTCGCAAGCCGGTTTCGTGACCCGCGACGCCCGCGAGGTGGAACGCAAGAAGGTCGGCCTGCGCTCCGCGCGGCGCCGCAAGCAGTTCAGCAAGCGCTGATCGCCTTCGCGAAACGCCCCCAGAAACCGCCTGCAAGTCCGCTTGGGGCGGTTTCTGCTTTCTGGGGCCCGCTTTCTTTTGCTTGCAGTTGAGAGGTTTGCATGCGATTGCGCTTCGGACGTAGACGCTGGTCGGCAGGCGCCCCGCGCATGTCGATCCGCAGCGCCTTGCCCTGGCCGCTGCGCTGGCTCGGGGCCGCCGTCATGCTGGGCCTGTGCGCGGCGCTGGCGCTGTGGGCCTTCGAATTCGGCAAGGACATCGCCGGCCTGGACCGCAACGCGCGCGACGAGCTGGAGCGCTTGCGCACCGAAGTGGTGGGCCTGCGCGAGGAACTGGCTTCGCGCAGCGCGGTGGACCACACCGCCGAGAGCCGCCTGACCATCGAGCGCGCCCTGCAAGACCAGCTGCGCGTGCAGATCCGCCAGCTGGAGGCGGACAACCAGAGCCTGCGCAACGACCTCGGTTTCTTCGAGCGCCTCATCCCGGCGGGTGGTGACGCGCTCGCCATCCGTGGCCTGCAGGCCGAACGCCTGTCGGCCACACAGTGGCGTTGGCAGGTTCTGATGATCCAGGCCGCGCGCAACGCGCCAGACTTCAAGGGTGCGCTCGAGATCGTCTTCACCGGCACGCTGGCCGGCAAGCCCTGGTCCGCGAAGCACGCCCCCGCACCGCAACCGGTGCTCGTCAAAGGCTATCTGCGGCAGGAAGGCGTTGTTGATCTGCCCGCGCAGGCCGTTGTAAAAACCGTGACCGCCAAGCTCCTCCAGGGCAGCGCGGTGCGGTCGGTTCAGACCTTCGATCCCTGATCGAGGGTTGTCGACAGGAGATCACGCATGTTCGCCAAACCCAAGCAGCCCCCGATCAAGAGCCTGATCGCTCAGGGCACCCGCATCCAGGGCGACCTGCTGTTCGCCGAAGGGCTTCGCATCGACGGCGAGGTCGTGGGCAATGTGCGGGCGGCGGCGGACGGCGCCAGCCTGCTGATCGTGAGCGAGGTGGCCTCGGTGCAAGGCTCGATCGAGGCCGACCACGTCATCATCAATGGCCATGTCAAAGGCCCGGTGCTGGCCCGCCAGCTGCTGGAGCTGCAGCCCAAGGCGCGCATCGAGGGCGATGTGTCCTACCGAGCGATCGAGATGCACCAGGGCGCCACCATCGAAGGCCAGCTGCGCCCCATGGCCGGCGACGGCGCCGAGGAAAAGCCCACACTGAAACTGGCGGCAAACCACCGCTGAATGGGCATACCCGAGCGGCGTACCGTACCATTCGCGGTATCGCTGGCCTTTCCAGGCCTGCTCCCTACGAGAGGAATCCCCATGAGTGCCGTGGCCGAGAACATCCAGACCGACATGCCCGCGCCGCTGGTCTTCACCGACAGCGCCGCCGCCAAGGTGGCCGAACTGGTGGCCGAAGAGGGCAATCCCGACCTGAAGCTGCGCGTCTTCGTGCAAGGCGGCGGCTGCTCGGGCTTCCAGTACGGCTTCACCTTCGACGAGGTCGTCAACGAAGACGACACCTCCATGAGCAAGAACGGCGTGACCCTGCTGATCGACGCCATGAGCTACCAGTACCTGGTGGGCGCCGAGATCGACTACAAGGAAGACCTGCAAGGCGCCCAGTTCGTGATCAAGAACCCCAACGCCAGCACCACCTGCGGCTGCGGTTCGAGCTTCAGCGTCTGAAGCGAGCCGGTTCGCCGGCCATGAAAAAAGGGAGCCATCGGCTCCCTTTTTTTTCTGGGAGGGACCTTGCGGGTCCCTCCGGGCTCAGCGGCCTTCGTCGGTGCTGGCCAGGGCCTGCTGCAGGCGGCCGGCGGCGGCGAGTTCCTGCCGCTGGGCCTGGGCGACCTGGTTGAAGGCGCCGCGCAGGTTCTCGGGCAGCTTGATGGCCTCGCTCTGGCGGGCGATCACCAGCGGGTCGCGGTGCTCGCCGTTGTCGCGGAACTCGAAGTGCAGGTGCGGGCCTGTGGACATGCCGGTGGTGCCGACGTTGCCGATGAACTCGCCCTGGCTCACGCGCTGGCCGGTGCGCACGCCGATGCGGCTCAGGTGCGCGAAGACCGTCACCTGGTTGTTGCGGTGGCGCACGTAGATGACGTTGCCATAGCCGCGCTGCACCCCGGCGAACTCGATCACGCCGTCGGCCACCGTGCGCACCGGCGTGCCGGTGGGGGCGGCGTAGTCCACGCCCAGGTGGGCGCGCTGGCGGCCAAGCACCGGGTGGAAGCGCATGCCATAGCCGCTGCTGACGCGCGAGAACTCCAGCGGCGAGGACAGGAAGTAGCGGCGCTTGCTGTCGCCGTTGAAGCCGTAGTAGCCGCCCTTGACGCCGGGCGCCTCGAACCACACCGCCTCGTGCGGGCGGCCGTCGTTGACGAACACCGCCGACAGGATGCGGCCGGTCTTCATCGGCTCGCCTTCGGCGCTCAGGGTTTCATAGACGACCTGGAAGCGGTCGCCCTTGCGCAGGTCGCGGCGGAAGTCGATGTCGCTGGCGAACATCTCGGCGAGCTGCACGGCCACCGCGTCGGGGATGCCCGCGGCGTCGGTGGAGGCGAACAGGGAGCTGCGGATTTCGCCACTGGCCAGGCGCGACGCGGCCTCCAGGGTGCCGGGTTCGAGCCGGGCGCTCAGGCCGTTGTTGCCCCGCTCGACCACCAGGCGCAGAAAGCCACGATCGTTCTTCGGATCGGGCCAGCGGGCGGTGAGGCGCTGCAGCACCTGCTGCGGGGTGGCCTCGGCGTGCACCAGGCGGCTCTGGCGCGAGGCCAGCAGCTGGCGCGCCAGGGGGTTGCGGGCCATAAAGGCCTGGGCCTCGCCGTCGTTCACGCCCAGGCGCAGCAGCAGCGACTGGGGGGTGTCGTCGTTGCGCGTGGTGTCGCTGCGGTACAGGGTCCAGGGCTGGGGGCTGGCGAGCACCGGACGGGCCTCGGGGGGCAGGTCGGCGCTGGCGGGAATGGCGGTGTACAGGGGGGTGGCGGTCACCGGCAGGGCTTCCACCACCTGGCGCACCGGAAGGTCGGCGGCGTCGGGCGCCAGCGGCGCGATGCCGAAGGCGGTGACCCCGGTGCCGAGGAGGAGGACGCCGATGCCCCCCATGACGCGACGGGGGTGCTGGGCAATCGATTCAGCGATCTGTTGGCCCCATTGGGCCGCGGCGTTCAGGGTCTGGCGTATCAAGGTCGGTCATCCATGAAAGGGCCGGTGGGGGCGCAGGGCCTCACACCGGCATCCAGGGAGTGAGCGGGCAGCGACGCGAGAAGTTCACGCCACAGGCCGGGCTTTACGTTGGTGCGGGAGCTAGTGCAAAAAGCACGCCAACTAAAATCCGGCGATAGCCGGCAAGTGTAGCGGGCTGGCGATCCGTCCCTATCGGAAGAAACACGTATGAATAACGGCTTATCTATTTCCACCTTGCCGGACAGCCCCACCAGCGGCGGCGAGGCCCTGACGGACGGCGTGCGACACGCCCTGGCGGTCACCCGCCGGGGCTGCGAAGAATTGATCCCCGAGGCGGACTGGGCGCAAAAATTGTCACGTTCCGAGCGCACCGGCACGCCGCTGCGCATCAAGCTCGGCCTGGACCCGACGGCGCCCGACATCCACATCGGCCACACCGTGGTGCTCAACAAGATGCGCCAGCTCCAGGACCTGGGGCATACAGTCATTTTTCTTATCGGCGACTTCACTACGCTGATCGGCGACCCCTCGGGGCGCAACAGCACGCGCCCGCCGCTCACGCCCGAGCAGATCAAGGCCAACGCCGAGACCTACTACAAGCAGGCCAGCCTGGTGCTGGACCCGGCGAAGACCGAGATCCGCTACAACAGCGAATGGAGCCTGCCGCTGGGCTCCATGGGCATGATCCAGCTCGCGGCCAAGTACACCGTGGCGCGCATGATGGAGCGCAACGACTTCCACCAGCGCTTCACCGCCGGCACGCCGATCAGCGTGCACGAGTTCCTCTACCCGCTGATGCAGGGCTACGACTCGGTGGCGCTCAAGAGCGACCTCGAGCTCGGTGGCACCGACCAGAAGTTCAACCTGCTCATGGGTCGCCACCTGCAGGCCGAGTACGGCCAGGAGCCGCAGTGCATCCTGACCATGCCGCTGCTGGAGGGGCTGGACGGCGTGGACAAGATGTCCAAGAGCAAGAACAACTACATCGGCATCACCGAGGACGCCAACACCATGTTCGCCAAGGTGCTGAGCATCTCCGATGAGCTGATGTGGCGCTGGTACACCCTGCTGTCCTTCCAGTCGATGGAGGCGATCGAGGCGCTCAAGCGCGAGGTGGCGGGCGGCCGCAACCCCAAGGACGCGAAGGTGATGCTGGCCAAGGAGATCACGGCGCGTTTCCACAGCGCGGCGGCGGCCGAGGCGGCCGAGCAGGACTTCATCAACCGCTCCAAGGGCGGCGTGCCGGACGAGATTCCCGAGGTGTCGCTGACGGGCGCGCCGCTGGGCATCGCGGCCCTGCTCAAGTCGGCCGGCCTGGCGCCGTCGAGCAGCGAGGCCAACCGCCTCATCGACGGTGGTGGCGTGCGCGTGGACGGCTCGGTGCTGAGCGACAAGGGCCTGAAGCTCGCCGCCGGGACCTACGTGGTGCAGGTCGGCAAGCGCAAGTTCGCGCGCGTGACGCTGGGCTGATCCGATCCGGCGCCGGGCCGCGCCCTGCAAGGGGCGGCCGGCGCAGCCTGGGGGCGCGCTCAGCGCGCCCCGGCTTTTTCCAGCATCGCCACCATGGCCGCGTGGCCGCGCGAGCGGGCCAGCGCCAGCGGCGTGTGGCCGCTGCGGTCGGTCAGTTGCAGGTTGGCGCCGGCGTCGATCAGCGCCTGCAGCGTGGCCTGGTGGCGCGGGCCGCCGTCGCCCAGCACGACGGACTCGATGGCGGCCGTCCAGTGCAGGTTGTTCACGTGGTCCAGCGGCGCACCAGCCGCGATGAGCTGGCGCACCACGCCTTCATGGCCCAGGTGGGCCGCCGCGATCAGCGCGGTGCCGTCGTAGCGGCTGGTCACCAGCTTCGCGCTCGCGCCGCCGGCCAGCAGCAGGCGCAGGGTGTCTTCGTCGTCGGCCACGGCGGCGATGGTGACGGCGTCGTAGCGCCCGTGTTCCAGGGCCGCGTGGTTGGCGCCGGCCTGCAGCAGCGCCCGCACCGCCTCGCGCTGGCGCGCGAAGGTGGCCACATGCAGCGGCGTGCGGCCGGCGCCGTCGGTGGCCTCGATGGCCGCGCCCGACTTCAGCAGCCGCGCGATGGCGGCCACATCGCCGCGCTGCGCCGCGGCGTGCAGGCCCTGGTAGGCCGCGACCTCGCCGGGCGAGGGCGGCACCTGGGCCCGCGCGGCGCCCGCGAACGCGGTGGCCAGCGCCAGCGACAGCAGCGCGCGCCGCTTCATTGCAGGGCCGCTTTCACCTGCTCCAGCGCGGCCAAGGCGCACTGCTCGTCCAGGTGGCCGCCGGGCGCGCCGCCCACACCGACGGCGCCGATCACGTCGTTGCCCGCGCGCACCGGCACGCCGCCGCCGAGCAGCAGGTAGCCGGGGATGTCCTTCAGGTTGGCCGCGGCCGGGTTCTTCTGCGAGGCCTCCATCATGGCCAGCGTGGTGTTGCGCGCGGAGGCCGAGGTGTAGGCCTTCAGGCGGCTGGCTTCCAGGGTGTGCGGGCCGGCGTTGTCGGCGCGCTGCATGGCGCGCACGTTGCCGGCGCGGTCCACCACGGTGGCGGTGACGGCATAGCCGCTGGCGCTGCAGGCGGCCACGGTGGCGGCGGCGATCTGGTTGGCCAGCGCCAGCGAGACGTTGCGCTCGCTGAGGACGGCGCCGCTCTGGGCTTGGGCGAGGGCGCTGGCGCCGATCAGGGCGAGGGCCAGGGCGGTGCGGATGGGGGTGTTCATGAAGCGGGTCTCCGTGACGGCGTTGCGGTTCGATCAACCGTGCCCGCACTGTAGGAAGCGCCCGCCGCGCGCACCATTCGCGCGGCTACGGGCGCGGCTGCGTAGAACTACGCGGTGCCCGTCTCGTTCACCAGGGCCGCGTAGCCCCGCACCAGCTGGGCGAGCGAGTCCACGCCCAGCTTCTCGAACACGTGGGCGCGGTGCGTTTCCACCGTGCGCGGCGACAGGTCGAGCGCGCGCGCGATGGCCTTGTTGCTCAGGCCCTCGACGATGAGCGCGAGCACCTCGCGTTCGCGCGGTGAGAGCTGCTGCCAGCGCTCGCGCGCGGCGCGGTCGGTCTGCGCGCGCTGGCGCAGTTGAACGTGCTGGCGCACGGCCTGCTGCAGGGCCTCGATCAGGGCCTCGTCGTCCACCGGCTTTTCCAGGAACTCGGCCGCGCCGGCCTTGAAGGCGCGCCGGCACATGTCCACCGTGCCGTGGCCGGTGAGCATGATCACGGGCTGATCCACGCCCTGCGCCACCAGTGTGTCGAGCACGCCCAGGCCGCTGATGCCGGGCATGCGCACGTCGAGCACGATGGCGCCGATGCCGTCGCGCTCGAAGCCGGCGAGGAAGGCGCGCGGATCGGCCCAGGCCACCACGCGCAGGCCCACGGTGCCGATCAGCAGCGCGAGGCTGTCGCGCACCGCCTCGTCGTCGTCGATCAGGTGCACGGTGGGGGAGCGCGCGTCGCTGGCGGTGTTCATGGCGGGGTCCCGGTGTCGAGTGGCAGGTGCAGCGAGAACAGCGCGCCACCGCCGGGCGCGGCGCCCGCGCCCAGGCGGCCGCCTTGCGCCTGCGCGAGCGATTCGCTCAGCGTCAGGCCCAGGCCCAGGCCGCCCTCGCGGGTGCTGAAGAAGGGCTCGAACAGGCGCGACAGCACCTCGGGCGGCAGGCCCGGGCCGGTGTCGGCCACGTCGAGCACGGCCTGCCCGCCCTCGCGCCGCACGGCCAGGCGCAGCTCGCGCGGGCCGCCGGCCTGGCGGTCCATGGCCTGCAGGGCGTTGGCGATCAGGTTGTGCACGATCTGATCGATGGCGATCGGATCGGCCCGCACCACCGCCGGGTCGCTGACCAGCCAGCGCACGGCCACGCCGCGCCGGTCGATCTCGGGCTGCAGCAGGTGCAGGGCTTCGCGCACGCAGGCGCCGAGGTCCAGCGCGCGCTGTTCGGCCGCGCCGGCCGGCGGCTCCAGGCCGCGCCGCAGCCGGGCCAGCACCTCGGCCGCGCGGCGCGCCTGCGCGCCGGCGCGGCCCATGGCCTCGCGCGCGGTGTCCAGCGCGGGCGGCTCGTCGGCCAGCAGGCGCTGCGCGGCCTGGGTGCTGGCCAGCACGGCGGTCAGGGGCTGGTTCAGTTCGTGCGCCAGGCCGGCCGCGAATTCGCCCATGGCGTTGAGCCGGCCGAGTTGGCCCAGGCGCAGCAGGGCCTCGGCGCGCTGGCGGGCCTCGCGCAGGCGCAGCGCGTGCGCCAGGGCGGCCAGC
>Ga0209958_1000394_pt1 | contig 90951 bp, 71 predicted proteins | sample ThiBio_inoc_plan_FD_183942 | JGI IMG/M metagenome (GOLD analysis project Ga0209958, IMG submission 183942) | Wastewater bioreactor microbial communities from Cape Town, South Africa - Thiocy_inoc_plan (SPAdes) | ecosystem: Engineered > Bioremediation > Thiocyanate > Unclassified | place: South...
GCGCCTTCCCCCCGCTCTCGCATTGCTGCGCAATGCGGGCAGGGGGACGCAGCCAGCGCGGCGGGGCGGCCCTGGCTCGGCTGCCCGCGCGTGGGCTGCGCCAGTTCCAAAGGCTCCGGTTGGCGCGTAACGCCATGGATAACTGAAAGCGATCCCCCATGCTGCGTCTTGCCGTCCTGATCCTGCTGCTGGCCAACGCCGGCTACTACGCCTGGAGCCACGGCCTGCTGCGCGCCTGGGGCCTGGCGCCCGCCACGCAGTCCGAGCCCGAGCGCCTGGAGCGGCAATTGAACCCCGACGCGCTGAAGCTGCTGCCCGCCCAGGGCCAGGCGCCAGCCGCCGCGGACGAACCGGAGCCCGCCGGGGCGGCTGCGGCGGCCCCTGCCGCACAGCCCGCACCATCGTCCACGCAATGCCTGCAGGCCGGCAGCTTCGACGAACGCCAGGCCGCCGCGCTGCGCCAGGCCGCCGCCGCGCTGCCCCCAGGCAGCTGGACGCTGGACGCCGTGGTGGTGCCCGGGCGCTGGATGGTCTACATGGGCCGTTTACCTGACGCGGAAACCGTGGACAAGAAGCGCACCGAACTGCGCGCCCTGGGCATTGCCTACGACCGGCCCGGCGCGGCGCTGGAGCCGGGGCTGTCGCTGGGCCGCTTTTCCAGCGAGGAGCGGGCGCAGGTGGCCCTGCGGGACCTGGCGCGCCAGGGCGTGCGCACCGCGCGCGTGGTGGTGGAGCGCGCCGAGGCCAAGGCCTACACCCTGCGCCTGCCCGCGGTGGATGCGCAGCTGCGCCCGCAGCTCGATGCGCTGCAGGGCGCGCTGGCGGGCAGGCCGCTGGCGGCCTGCAATTGAGCGGCACGCGCCGCTCGCTTCTTTTTCAATAGCTTCTTGCGCTTGTCTGGCGCGCGTTAGAGGCCGATTTGGCCTTTACTTCCGTACCCACCAGGCGCACGGCCCCGCCCGCTTCAGGCGCCGCGCATGGCCGCCACCAGCGCATCCAGGCGCTGCACATCCGTCACCACCAGGACGTGCGCGCCGTCCTTGCGCAGCAGGCCGCTCCTGGCCAACTGGCCCATTTCGCGCGTGACCTGCTCGCGGCTGGTGCTGATCAGGCTGGCCAGCAGGGCATGCGCGGGCGCGGGGTCGAGCCGCGCCTGGTTGTCCTGCACACCGGCCTGGCGCGCCAGGCGCAGCAGCTCGGCATGCAGGCGCGTCTGCACGCCCAGGGTGGACAGGTCGATCACGCGCTGCGCCAGCCCGCGCACCATGAGGGTGAGTTCGCCGATCACGCGCAGGGCGATGGCCGGCTCGCGCTCCAGCAGCGCGCGGAACGCCTGGTGCGGCAGGCAGGCCACGACCGAGGGCGTGAGGGCCATGACGTCGGCCATGCGCGGCGTGTTGTCCAGCGCCGCGAGTTCGCCGAAGTGGGCACCGGCCTCGTAGTCGCGGAACGACACCTCGCGCCCCTGCAGCGAATAGCTGGTGATGCGCGCGCTGCCCGAAACCAGGAAGAACACCTCGGTCCCCACGGCGTTGCGCATGCAAATCGGCCGGCGCGCGCCGATGCTGCGCCAGTCGCACTCGGCGGCCAGGCGCTGCAGGCAGGCTTCTTCGAGGCCCTGGAGCAGGTGGATGCGGCGCAGCGCGAGGCTGGAACGCGCGGGGGTGGAGGCAGGCATGCGGGGACGTGAGGGACCGGGCGCCGATTATCCCGCCCGTGCCGGCGGCGCGCCCTGGCGCGACTTGCCGAAAGCTGTGCGCTAGCGCACATACGCGGCGGCGGCGCGCACGGACACTGCCTTCCAGCAGAACGCATTCGCGCTGCACTCGCTCAGAAAGGCAAACGACCATGCAAAAAACCTCCCTCCTGCTCGCCGCCGCCCTCGCCTTCGCGGGCGCCGCCTCGGCCCAGTCCACCGATGCCGGCGCACCGCGCGGCCTGAGCCAGGCCGAGGTGCGGGCCGACCTGAACCTGTGGAACCGCGCCGGCCTGGGCCACAGCGCGCTGAGCGGCTCCGACCCGGCCAGCAGCTTCGACTACGAGCGGCGCGTGGCCACCTACCAGCGCCTGCGCAGCGGCCCCGAGTACGCTGCCGAGGTGGCGCGCCAGCAGTCCGGCGCGCAGGTGGCGGGCGGCACGGCCCCGGCCGTGGCCCAGTGACCCTGGCGCCACGCGCCCACAGCGCGCGGGCGCGTCACTCGGGCGCGGCGCGCCGCTCGGGAAAGCGCACGTTGAAGCGCGCGCCCGGCGGGTTGTGGCCCGGGTGCACGTCCTCGACCAGCACCTCGGCCCCGTGCTGGCGCGCGATCTCCTGCACGATGGGCAGGCCCAGGCCTGAGCCGTCGGCGTCGGTGCCGAGCGCGCGGTAGAAGGGCTGGAACACCAGCTCGCGCTCGCTCTCCGGCACGCCGGGGCCGGAATCCTCGACCTGCAGCAGCACCACGTGGCTGAAGCGGTCGGCCAGCACCCGCGCGGTGATGACGCCGGGGCGCGCGTCGCTCGACGGCGTGTAGTTGATGGCGTTGTCCAGCAGGTTGCGCGCCAGCTCCTTGAGCAGCGTGGGGTTGCCGTCCACCCACACGCCTTCGGCGCCGGGCTCGGCGCCGTCGTAGCCCAGGTCGATGCGCTTGTCGAGCGCGCGCGGCACCGAGTCCTGCACCACCTCGATCACCAGGCGCGCCAGGTCGCACGGCTGGTGCGCCAGCACCATGGCGCCGCCCTCGGCGCGCGCCAGCGCCAGCAGCTGGTTCACGGTGTGCGTGGCGCGCATGCTGGCGCGGCCGATCTGCTGCAGCGACTGCTTCAGCTCCTCGGTGCTGGTGCCTTCGCGCTGCGCCAGGTCGGCCTGCATGCGCAGGCCGGCCAGCGGCGTCTTGAGCTGGTGCGCGGCGTCGGCCAGGAAGCGCTTCTGCGTGGCCATGGAGTCGCCCAGGCGGCGCAGCAGATCGTTCACCGAATCGACCAGCGGCGCCACCTCCAGCGGCACGGCCTTGTGGTCGAGCGGCGAGAGGTCGTCGGGGTTGCGCGCGCGGATGCGTTCCTCCAGCTGGTTCAGCGGCTGGATGCCGCGCGCCAGCGCCAGCCACACCAGCAGCACCGCCAGCGGCAGGATGACGAACTGCGGCAGCATCACGCCCTTGATGATCTCGGTGGCGAGCATGCTGCGCTTTTCGCGCGTCTCGGCCACCTGCACCAGCGCCATCGGCTCGCCCGGCAGCGGCAGGCGCACCCAGATGTAGGCCATGCGCAGGTCCACGCCGCGCAGCTCGGCATCGCGCAGGCGCACCTCGCCGGTCTGCGGCACCTCGTCCTCGGGCGGCTGGGGCAGGTCGCGCTCGCCCGAGAGAAAGCGCCCCGAGGGCGCGAGCACCTGGTAGTACACGGTGTCGGACTCGTCGGCGCGCAGGATTTCGCTGGCCGACTGCGGCAGGTTGAACTGCACCCGGCCGCGCTGCACCGTGACGAGCTGGGCCAGCGCGTGCGCGTTGTACTCCAGCGCGCGGTCGAACGGCTTGTTGGCCAGGCCCTGCGCCACCAGCCAGGTCAGCGCCAGGCTCACCGGCCACAGCAGCAGCAGCGGCGTGAGCATCCAGTCGAGGATTTCGCCGAACAGGGAGCGCTGCTCGCGCTGGAAGATTTTCAAGGTTTCTGGCCTCTAGCGCTTATGTGGAAAGCGCTGACAGCTATTCATTCAATAGCAGCAAACATCACGGTCAGTGCGGGATCTTTTCCAGGCAGTAGCCCAGCCCGCGCACCGTGGCGATGCGGATCGGCCCGCGCTCGATCTTCTTGCGCAGGCGGTGGATGTAGACCTCGATGGCGTTGTTGCTCACCTCTTCGCCCCACTCGCACAGGCGTTCGACGAGCTGGTCCTTGCTCACCAGGCGGCCGGCGCGCTGCAGCAGCACTTCGAGCAGGCCCAGCTCGCGCGCCGAGAGCTCGACCATCTTGCCGTCGATGGTGGCCACGCGCCCGGCCTGGTCGTACACCAGCGGGCCGTGCTTGATGGTGGCGCTGGTGGCGCCCATGCCGCGGCGCGTGAGGGCGCGCACGCGCGCTTCCAGCTCCTGCAGGCTGAACGGCTTGGCCATGTAGTCGTCGGCGCCGAAGTCGAGGCCCTTGACGCGCTCCTCCACGCTGTCGGCCGCGGTGAGGATGAGCACCGGCAGCGCCGAGCCCCGGCCGCGCAGCTTCTTGAGCACTTCGAGGCCGTGCATCTTGGGCAGGCCCAGGTCGAGGATCAGCAGGTCGAACTCGCTGGTCGTCATCAGGGCCGTGTCGGCTTCGGTACCGCTGGCCACGTGGTCCACCACGGCGCCCGAGGCGCGCAGCGTGCGCAGCAGGCCGTCGGCGAGCACCTGGTCGTCTTCGGCAATGAGAATGCGCATGGGGTATGTCTCCTGGTAGGCGGGCGTGAAAAGGCAACGAAACGTTGCACGCCCCCGCTGGGAAGATTCTAGAGGGCCATGTCCACGGCACGGCACTGGTCAGGCATTAGGCGAACCCGCCCGCATAGGCCTCCAGCCCCAGCGCCACCACCGTGGCCACCTCGGCCCCGACCTCGGCGCGGAACTCGGCCTCGGCCTGCGCCACGGCGCGGCGGAAGGCCTGCAGCCAATCGAGCCCCAGGGGCGTGAAGCGCACGATGCGCGCGCGCGCATCGCGCGGGTCGCTCTCGCGCGCCACCAGCCCCCAGGCCGCGCACTGGTCCACCAGCGCCGCCATGGACTGCTTGGCCATGCCCGCACGCTGCGCCAGGTCCGTCAGCCGGTCGCCGCGCAGCGACAGGTGGCGCGTGATGTGCACATGCGCCGCGCCCACCTGGTCGCGCGCGGCCAGGTTCGACAAGGCCAGCGGCACCTGCGCATCGCGCGCCATGAGTTCGAGCACGCGCGCGTCGAAGCGGCGCATGGCATGGCCCAGCAGGCGCCCCAGGTGGGCCTGGCGCCAATCGGGGGGCAAATTCGTCGTGTCCATCGGAGGATTCATCGTGCACGCAATTGTCAGGCAAACTGACCAAAATTTCATTTGCGATAAGATGAGAAGCTCCTAAACTACTGTTCAAGCATACAGACTGTTTTTCAAGACAGTTCTTTACTGAAAGCATCAATGGCCACCAAGAGGAGCAACACCATGGACACCCCCGTCAAGACCGCCGCTACCGCCGCCGACCAGAGCGAAAAAGCCAAGGCCCTGCAGGCCGCGCTAGCCCAGATCGAGAAGCAGTTCGGCAAGGGCACCATCATGCGGCTGGGCGAGGGCGAGGCGATCGAGGACATCCAGGTCGTCTCCACCGGCTCGCTGGGCCTGGACATCGCGCTGGGCGTGGGCGGCCTGCCGCGCGGCCGCGTGATCGAGATCTACGGCCCGGAAAGCTCGGGCAAGACCACGCTGACGCTGCAGGTCATCGCCGAGATGCAGAAGCTCGGCGGCACCTGCGCCTTCGTCGATGCCGAGCACGCGCTCGACGTGCAGTACGCCAGCAAGCTCGGCGTTCAGCTCCACGACTTGCTCATCAGCCAGCCCGACACCGGCGAGCAGGCGCTGGAGATCGTCGACAGCCTGGTGCGCTCGGGCGCCGTGGACCTGATCGTGGTCGACTCGGTGGCCGCGCTCACGCCCAAGGCCGAAATCGAAGGCGACATGGGCGACCAGCTCCCCGGCCTGCAGGCGCGCCTGATGAGCCAGGCGCTGCGCAAGCTCACGGCCACCATCAAGAAGACCAACTGCACGGTCATCTTCATCAACCAGATCCGCATGAAGATCGGCGTGATGTTCGGCAGCCCCGAGACCACCACGGGCGGCAACGCGCTGAAGTTCTACGCCTCGGTGCGCCTGGACATCCGCCGCACCGGCACCATCAAGAAGGGCGAGGAAGCCATCGGCAACGAAACCAAGGTGAAGGTGGTGAAGAACAAGGTCAGCCCGCCCTTCAAGACGGCCGAGTTCGACATCCTGTTCGGCGAGGGCATCTCGCGCGAGGGCGAGATCATCGACATGGGCGTGAACGCGCGCATCATCGAAAAGAGCGGCGCCTGGTACGCCTACGGCGGCGAGAAGATCGGCCAGGGCCGCGACAACGCGCGCGAATTCCTGCGCGAGAACCCCGACCTGGCGCGGGAAATCGAAAACCGCGTGCGCGAGCAACTGGGCATCGCCCAGTTGCCGCCCGCAGCGGCAGCGGCAGCCGAAGCAGAGAGCGCCTGAGCCAGGGCGGGAGTTTCAAGGGAAAAATGCCCGCAAGGCGCTCCCATCAAGCGCCAGCAGCTAGTAAAACAATAGCATGGCATTCCAGAAGCTCTCCCTCAAGGGCCGCGCGCTGCGCCTGCTGGCGCAGCGCGAGCATTCGCGCGCCGAGCTGGCCAGCAAGCTCGCGCGCCACGTGGAGGAAGGCGACGACCTCGAAGCGGTGCTGCACGACCTGCAGGCCAAGGGCTTCATCGACGAAGCGCGCGTGGCCGAGTCGCTCGTGCACCGGCGCGCGGCCCGGCTGGGCACCCAGCGCCTGATGCAGGAACTGCGCAGCAAGGGGCTGAGCGAAGACCTGGTGCGCGCCCAGGCCGCGCAACTGCGCGAAACGGAAGAGGAACGCGCGCGCGCCGTGTGGCGCCAGCGCTTTGGCACGCCCGCGGCGACCCCGCAGGAGCGCGCGCGGCAAATGCGCTTCCTGGCCGCGCGGGGCTTCAGCGGCGACACCGTGCGCCGCGTGCTGCGCGGCGCACCGGACGGCGACGACGCGGCCTGAAGCCCTTCAGAACGTGTTCACGATCTCAGAGCCCCAGCATCAGCTGCAGGTTCTGCACGGCGGCGCCGCTGGCGCCCTTGCCCAGGTTGTCCAGGCGCGCGATGGCCACGGCCTGGCGGTGCGCCTCGCTGGCGAACACGCGGATCTCCAGCAGGTTGGTGTCCGCCAGCGCGGTGGCATCGAGCTTGCCGTCCTCGGTGGGCGGCAGCACCTTGACGCACTGCGCCGGCGTGTTGCTCCTGGCGTAGTGCGCCGCATAGGCGTCGTGCAGATCGGCGGCGCGCGGGCGGCCGGGCAACTGGTCCAGGTGCAGGGGCAGGTTCACCAGCATGCCCTGGCGGAAGTTGCCCACCGAGGGGATGAACAGCGGACGCGCCGTCAGCCCCGTGCAGCGCATGATTTCCGGAATGTGCTTGTGCTGCAGGCCCAGGGCATAGGTCTCGAACAAGGGTGCCCGGCCCGCTTCGTAGGCTTCGATCATGGGGCGCCCGCCGCCGGAATAGCCGCTGACCGAAGGCAGCGACAGCGGCGTGTCGGCCGCCAGCAACCCGGCGTCGATCAGGGGGCGCACCAGGGCGATGGCGCCCGTGGCGTAGCAGCCCGGGTTGGCCACGCGCTCGGCCGCCGCCACGGCCTGCGCCTGGCCGGCCTGCAGTTCCGCAAAGCCATAGACCCAGCCGGGCGCCGTGCGGTGTGCGGTGGAGGCGTCGATGATGCGCGGCTTGCGGCCCGGCAGGCTGTCGATCAAGGCGACAGACTCGCGCGCCGCGTCGTCGTGCAGGCACAGGATCACCAGGTCCACCGTACCCATCAGCGCCTGCTTGGCCTGTGCGTCCTTGCGCAGCGCCGGGTCGATGCTCACCAGCTCCACCTGCGCCATGTCCTGCAGGCGTTCACGGATCTGCAGGCCCGTGGTTCCGGCTTCGCCGTCGATGAAAACTTTGAACATGCGGGGCTCCTGGCTCAAGAAATAAGAGACCCTCGATCACGCCGGGGTCTGTAAGTTCCGCAACAGGTATGGTGCGTCGCAACATGATACATTCGTTGATTGCCATGTCCCGAGCCCGCGGCCAGACATACCAATCATGGCAAACGGGTTAGTACCACCCTTCCCTGAGAGAGACCCTCATGAAGATTCACGAATACCAAGGCAAGGAAATCTTGCGCAATTTTGGTGTGCCCGTTCCGCGCGGCATTCCTGCATTCACGGTGCAAGAGGCTGTGGAAGCAGCCCAGAAACTCGGCGGCCCGGTCTGGGTCGTGAAGGCGCAGATCCATGCGGGTGGCCGCGGCAAGGGCGGCGGCGTGAAGGTGGCCAAGAGCATTGACGACGTTAAGAAGCTGGCCGAGCAGATCCTGGGCATGCAGCTGGTCACGCACCAGACCGGCCCCGAAGGCCAGAAGGTTCGCCGCCTGTACATCGAAGACGGCGCCGACATCAAGAATGAACTGTACGTGTCGCTGGTGACCGACCGCGCCACGCAAAAGGTAGCGCTGATCGCGTCGTCCGAGGGCGGCATGGACATCGAGGAAGTGGCCCACTCCACGCCCGAGAAGATCATCACCGAGATGATCGACCCGCTCACTGGCATCACCGCCGAGCAGAGCAAGAAGGTGGCCGCAGCCATCGGCCTGACCGGCGCTTCCATCGACCAGGCCGTGGACATCTTCGCCAAGATCTACAAGTGCTACATGGAGACCGACGCGTCCCTGGTGGAAATCAACCCGCTGAACTGCGACTCCAAGGGCAACCTGATCGCCCTGGACGCCAAGTTCAACTTCGACGCGAACGCGCTGTTCCGTCACCCCGAGATCGTGGCCTTCCGTGACCTGGACGAAGAAGACCCGGCCGAAGTGGAAGCGTCCAAGTTCGACCTGGCCTACATCAGCCTGGACGGCAACATCGGCTGCCTGGTGAACGGTGCCGGTCTGGCGATGGCCACCATGGACACCATCAAGCTGTTCGGCGGCGAGCCCGCCAACTTCCTCGACGTGGGCGGCGGCGCCACCCCCGAGAAGGTGACCGAAGCGTTCAAGATCATGCTCAAGAACCCCAAGGTCAAGGGCATTCTGGTGAACATCTTCGGCGGCATCATGAAGTGCGACACCATCGCCACCGGCGTCATCACGGCCTGCAAGGCCGTGAACCTGAACGTGCCACTGGTCGTGCGCATGAAGGGCACGAACGAAGAGCTGGGCAAGAAGATGCTGGCCGAATCCGGCCTGCCCATCATCGCCGCCGACACCATGGCCGAAGCCGCCACCAAGATCGTGGCCGAAGTCAAGTAAGAAGCCCGGAGAACACACATGTCGATCTACATCAACAAAGACACCAAGGTCATTACCCAGGGCATCACGGGCAAGACCGGCCAGTTCCACACCGAGAAGTGCCAGGAATACGCCAATGGCAAGAACTGCTTCGTGGCGGGCGTAAACCCCAAGAAGGCCGGCGAATCGATCTTCAACATCCCGATCTACTCGACGGTGAAGGAAGCCGCGCAGCAGACCGGCGCCACGGTGTCCGTGATCTACGTGCCCCCGGCAGGCGCAGCCGCCGCCATCTGGGAAGCCGTCGAGGCCGACCTGGACCTGGCCATCTGCATCACCGAAGGCATTCCCGTGCGCGACATGCTCGAAGTGCGCAACAAGATGAAGGCCAAGGAAGCCGCCGGCGGCAAGAAGACCCTGCTGCTGGGCCCCAACTGCCCTGGCCTGATCACACCGGACGAAATCAAGATCGGCATCATGCCCGGCCACATCCACCGCAAGGGCCGCATCGGCGTGGTGTCGCGCTCCGGCACCCTGACGTACGAGGCCGTGGCCATGCTGACTGAAGTGGGCCTGGGCCAGTCGAGCGCCGTGGGCATCGGCGGCGACCCGATCAACGGCCTCAAGCACATCGACGTGATGAAGGCCTTCAACGACGATCCGGACACGGACGCCGTGATCATGATCGGCGAGATTGGTGGCCCGGACGAGGCCGAAGCCGCCCAATGGTGCAAGGCCAACATGAAGAAGCCGGTGGTCGGTTTCATTGCCGGCGTCACAGCCCCTCCGGGCAAGCGCATGGGCCACGCTGGCGCGCTGATCTCGGGTGGCGCCGACACGGCCGACGCCAAGCTGGCCATCATGGAAGAGTGCGGCTTCGTCGTGACGCGCAACCCCTCCGAACTGGGCAAGCTGCTCAAGGCCCAGCTGAAGTAAGCCAGCGCCTTCCTCTCTGCCCGGCGCCCGCAGCCTTCAGGTTGCGGGCGTTTCTTTTTTGATCCAGGACAAGCCACGGCGCACGGAGCGCCAAACACCACCTATCAAAAAGTAACCGGGACACACTTCTAGTTACAATCGCGGTTCCTGCGCTTTGGCTGGGCACGTAACCTGTGTCAACAAAAAATCCGCTCTACAGAAAATACCCTCGTCTATGATGCATGACGCGACGCAACAGGGCACGACATGGCGGATTTTCATCAAGTGGTAACCCAGCAGGCTTTCACCCTCCAAAATGCGGCGCGCCATGTCAACGGGAAGAAGGCCGCATGACCCCCCATTCCCGAATGGAATATCTTTTCTTTGCCCGTACCGATTGCGGTCGCGTACGCAAGAACAACGAGGATGCCGTTGCCACGGCGCCCGGAATTGGCCTGGCATTGCTGGCCGACGGCATGGGCGGCTACAACGCCGGCGAGGTGGCCAGCAACATGGCCATCACCATCACGGAACACGCGATGGCGCGCTGGTTCGCCCAGGCTGGCACCTCCCCTGCTGCCAGCGACGTGCGCAAGGCATTACAAGAAAGCGTTCAGGAAGCCAACCTGGCCGTGCTGAATACCTCGCTTCAACAACCCCAGTGCGCGGGCATGGGGACCACGCTGGTGGCAGGCGTGTTCGTGGACAACCGCCTGGTGCTCGGTCATATGGGAGATTCACGTTGCTACCGACTGCGGGGCGGCCAACTGCAGCAGATCACCCGCGACCATTCCTGGCTGCAAGAGCAGATGGACGCAGGGCTCATGACCCCCGAGGAAGCAGCGCAGTCCGGCAATGGAAACCTCGTCACCCGCGCCCTGGGGGTCGAAGAAGGAACGGCCATGGAAATTAATGAGTTCCAGGTAGAGCCGCAGGACCTATTCTTGCTTTGTTCGGATGGTCTTACCGACATGATGGACGACCACGAACTGCTCATGCTTGCCAGCACCCCTGTTTCCCTTGAAGAGAAAGCCAACCTGCTCATTGATACCGCCAACACATTTGGCGGCCGCGACAACATCAGTGTCGTACTGGTGCAGGCACACGCAGAAAACCGCAAACGGGGATTGATTTCCCGCTTTCTGGACAAAACACCTGATTTCTTCTCACACCATAAATAAAAGCCAGGAGTGGACCATGCCCAAATTGATCGTCTCGATCGACGGGGTTGTCATCAAGGAAGTCCCGCTGACCAAGGAGCGCACCTCCCTGGGAAGGCGTCCTTACAATGATGTCGTCATCGACAACCTCGCCGTCAGCGGCGAACATGCCGTGGTGCACCTTCACGGCGACGAAGCCGAAATCGAAGATCTGGGCAGTACCAACGGCACCTATATCAACGGCCAGGCTGTCAAGCACCACACGCTGCATACCGGCGACATCATTGACATCGGCAAATACAAGATCCGGTTCCTGAACGAAGCCCAGCCCCCGAACTTCGAGAAGACCATGATCTTCAAGCCGGGCCAGCTTCCGCCCGCTCCGGTGGCACGACCCATACCCACCACGGCACCCGTAATGAGTGCCTATATCAAGGTGCTGTCTGGCGCTGCCTCAGGGCGCGAAGTCGATCTTGTCAAAATTGTCACTACCATCGGCAAGCCTGGCGTTGCCGTCGCCTCCATCACCAAGAGGCCCCATGGCTACGTTCTGACCCATGTCGATGGGGAACAACCGCCCACCCTCAATGGGCAGCCCATCGGTACCGATCCGATTCCACTGCACAGCGGTGACGTGCTGGATCTGGCCGGCACGCAAATGCAGTTCATGCAACGCTGACGCCGCGCACAGGCCCTCTATGAAAGTCCGCGTGCTCGGCTGCTCCGGTGCCATCGCCCGCGACTGCCGGACCACGGCTTTCCTGGTTGACGAGCACATCCTCGTTGACGCCGGCACGGGGGTAGGCGACCTTACCGTTGAAGAAATGTGGGCCATCGACCATGTGCTACTGACCCACTGCCATCTGGATCACATTGCGGCCCTCCCCCTGATGCTGGACGCTGTGGGCAAGCGGCGCAGCAGGCCGGTGACCATTCACGCACTGCCCGAAACCATCGCCGCCCTACGGCAGCACATTTTCAACAGCATCATCTGGCCCGACTTCAGTCGCCTGCCCAGCAGCCATGCCCCCTTCACACGCTATGCGCCCTTGGCCACCGGACAACAGCTCGAACTGGCCGGTATCGCCGTAGAAGTACTGCCCGCCGTGCATACCGTACCCGCCGTGGGCTACGCCCTGCGCGGCAGTGAAGGGTGGTGGGTTTTCACCGGGGACACAGGCCCCAATCCCGCCCTGTGGCGACGGCTCAACGGCATGAACGTTGCCATGCTGGTCATTGAGACGGCTTTCAGCAGTCAAGAGCAGTCGTTAGCCCTGTGCAGCCAGCATCTGGCCCCATCCACATTGATGTGTGAGCTAGCGCAATGGCAACCGCCACACCCTTGCCCGGTGTACATCACGCACACCAAGCCGCTGGAGACAGATCGGATCATCGAAGAAATCCACGGCCTGGGCGCTGCGTCCTCGGCGCAGCCTGCATTTCGCCATGGCATCCGATGGCTGCAAGCCGGACAGGAGTTTGCAATCTGATTGCAATGCGACAGTTCCGTCCGCACCGCCCCGCCACTGCGATGGCATAGGGCCATTGAAAGTGACAAAGTCGTCACCGCCTATGGCAGAAAGGCCGGCTCACGTAGCATTTGTGTGCACGGATTTCCTCGAATGCAACAAATCTTTTCAAAAGCAGGGTGGCACAGAATCTGCTCAATCCCCCCCCGAGGTCAGGGGAAATTCCTCTCCGGCTTTCTTTGCAACTGTTCTTGAGGAGAAGTGTTATGAACCGCACCATGCGTTCCGTACAAAAGGGTTTCACCCTGATCGAATTGATGATCGTCGTGGCAATCATCGGTATTCTTGCTGCAGTGGCTCTACCCGCTTATCAAGACTACACTGTACGCGGTAAAGTCACCGAAATGCTCATTGCTGCGAGCTCCCCCAAGAGCTTGATCAGCGAGGCCTTCCAGTCCGATGGTATGGCTGGTGTTACTGCTGCCCTGACTGAATACAACCTCCGTCCTGCCAATACTAAAACCAGCAAAATGGTTGCCAATATTGTCATCGGTGCAGGCGGCGATGTCACCGTGACCAGTGCGGGCGCAACCGGCGGCCTGCCTACCGATGCTCAAGGTAAAACCTTAGTTTTCACGCCTAATGTCCAGGGTGCTGCCATCGTTGCAGGCGTTACTGGTGCCATTGACTGGTCCTGCGCATCTGCTACAAATACGACGGCCACGACACGTGGTTTGGCTGTTGCTGCTGCAGGCACGTTGCCCGCAAAATATGCGCCCTCTGAGTGTCGCTAATGGTGGGTTCACTGATTGGCACTGAATTTCTTGGTTTCAGATCAGTGTGGTGAAAAAGGGCGCTTCGTGCGCCCTTTTTTAAGGCTCTTTTTTGAACTGGCATTGTGACTCTTTCGTTTGAACTGCGTCTGCGCTTTGCCCTGCGATGCGCGTTGCGCCATGCACTGATTTCTTTGTTAGTTGCCGGCTTGTCGGCGCTCTTCGTTTTTGCCCTCCTTTACCCGCCGCCCTATGACGCATTGCTCAGCATAGGCAGTATTTTCCTCTTATTGTTGGGTGTAGATGTGGTGTGCGGCCCTTTGCTTACGCTGCTGTTGGCCAGCCCCATCAAACCTTTGCGCGAGCGTTACTTGGATTTTTCGCTGGTAGGCCTGGTTCAGCTTGCGGCGCTGTTTTATGGCCTGCACAGCGTATGGATGGCGCGACCGGCGGTGCTGGCGTTTGAAACAGATCGGCTAGTTATTGTTACTGCCAATGAAGTGGAAACTGAAATGCTGCCATTCGCCCCTGCGGGGCTCAACCAGCTGCCGTGGTGGGGTTTGCTAAAAGTAAGTACTCGGGGCGCAAAAAATGATCAAGAATTTCTCACCAGCATCAACCTTGGTCTGTCTGGTATCTCACCTGCTATGCGTCCCGCCTGGTGGTTACCTTGGCGTGATGGCCGCGTAGGTATGGGCAAACGTGCCAAACCTGTCATTGAGCTGCTAGAGCGCCGGCCTCAAGATGCACTCACTTTGCAAGCCGCAATTGTCGCCACCGGCCTCCCAGCACAAGAGCTCCGTTACTTACCATTGACTAGCCACCGCACTAAAGATTGGGTGGCGCTACTAGATACTGATATGCGGATGGTGGGCCATGCCCCAGTTGATGGCTTCAGCGGACACGATTGATCACGAGCACGAGACCAAGATTGGCAGGTTTCTTGCTGTAACGCGTACCAGTGGCCACGCATCTTGAGGCCTATTCAGCTATTGGAGGGTATGTACCATGAAAACGAAACTACAAAAAGGCTTCACCTTGATTGAACTGATGATCGTGGTAGCCATCATCGGTATTTTGGCCGCCGTGGCGCTACCCGCCTACCAAGAATACACCGTGCGTGCCAAGATCGCAGAGATGATAATCGCAGGCAGCACTGCCAAGTCTGCGGTCACAGAAGCCTTCCAAGCTGGTGGCGTTGCTGGTGTAACAGGCATGGCCACCGAATACAACGCCCGTGCAATCACTGAGAAACAATCCAAATTTGTTGATGATGTGCAAATCCACACCACGTTGGGCGTTGTGACCGTAACCAGCGCCACATCCACCGCGACCCTCCCCGCCGATGCACAAGGCAAAACGTTAATCTTCACACCCAACGTCCAACAAGCGTTGCTGACGGCCGGCGTTACGGGGGCAATTGATTGGGCTTGCGCCTCGGCCACCAATGCCACTGCGACCGCGCGTGGTCTGGCCACGGGGTTGGGCACAATGCCCGTGAAGTATGCCCCGGCCGAATGCCGTTAACGAATGCGGACAATGCCTCATTACAGCCGAAAGGCCGACAGGCATGGTCCTTGGGCCACAGGGTTGCGTTTCGCCGTATGATGCTTGGTTTCCATCTCGCACATCTGCCCGTAGCTCAACTGGATAGAGCAATTGCCTTCTAAGCAATAGGTCGGGGGTTCGAGTCCCTCCGGGCAGGCCAGCCTCAGCGCTTCCAAAAGCATAGCTGTCAGCGCTTGCTGCGATTGGCTTTACATCCAAAATCACCTCTCACTTTCAGAGGCGTTGACAAAGCTCCCCGACTTCCCCCCGTGCTTTTCCAGCACCTGCACGCCGGTCATCACCATACGCTTGTCGGCGGCCTTGCACATGTCGTAAACCGTCAGCAGCGCCACCTGCACGGCCGTCAGCGCCTCCATCTCCACCCCCGTGGGGCCCACGGTTTCCACCGTGGCGGTGCACTGCACGGCGCTGTCTTCGGGCCGCAGCGCGAAGTCCACCGCCACCCGCGTCAGCGCCAGGGAATGGCACAGGGGAATCAGGTCGCTGGTTTTCTTGGCGGCCATGATGCCGGCGATGCGGGCCACGCCCAGCACGTCGCCCTTCTTGGCGCTGCCGCTTTCGATGAGCGCCAGGGTGGCGGGCTGCATGGTGATGCGCCCGGTAGCGATGGCCGTGCGGCGGGTGGCGGGCTTGGCGCCCACGTCCACCATGTGGGCCTGGCCCTGGGCGTCGAAATGGGTGAGGGGGGAGGTGCTGGACATGGCGGGTTACGAAGGTCTGCGGAACGTGCGGCGCGGCAAGGCATCATACGGCCATGTACCCGGGCTGCCGCTGGTAGCCCGCCCCGCCAGCGGAGCAAGGGATCGTCGTGACAGACTTCAAGCCAAAATGGCCTTCAAGGCATACTGGTAAAGCGCTAACAGCTTCTCTTTTAATAGCAATCGGTGCGCTCCAGGGACCTTGCGCCCACGCGCAGCCGGCCCTGCCCACCCTGGGCGACGGGCTGGAGCTGACGACCAGCGCCGAGCGGCGCATCGGCGACAGCATCATCCGCGAGCTGTACCGCGACCCGGACTACGTGGACGATCCCGTGCTGCAGGAGTACGTCCAGGGCATCTTCCAGTCCCTGGTGGCGGCGGCGCGCGCGCGCGGCGAGCTGTCGCCGGAGCTGGAAGAGCGCTTCGCCTGGGAGATCCTGCTGGGCCGCGACCGCACCGTGAACGCCTTCGCCCTGCCCGGCGGCTACATGGGCGTACACCTGGGCCTGATCGGCGTGGTGGCCAGCCGCGACGAACTGGCCTCGGTCATGGCGCACGAGCTCAGCCACGTCACGCAGCGCCACATCGCGCGCCTGATGGCGCAGCAGCAGCGCACCACGCCGCTGATGATCGGCGCCATGGTGCTGGGCGCCCTGGCCGCCAGCAAGAGCCCGAACGCCGGGCAGGCGCTGATGGTGGGCGGGCAGGCGCTGGCGGTGCAGAACCAGCTCAACTTCTCGCGCGACATGGAGCGCGAGGCCGACCGCATGGGCTACGGCCTGATGGCCCCGGCGGGCTTCGCGCCCGAGGGCTTCGTCAGCATGTTCGACAAGCTGCAGCAGGCCAACCGCCTGAACGACAACGGCAGTTGGCCGTACCTGCGCAGCCACCCGCTGACCACGGAGCGCATGGCCGACATGCACGCGCGCCTGCCCGCGGGGCAGGCCAGCATGCCGTTGCCCGTGGCCACGCTGGAGCACGCCATGCTGGCGGCGCGCGCGCGCGTGCTGTCGCGCCCCGGGGTCGATCTGCTGCGCCAGTGGGCCGCCGAGCCGGCCAGCACGGGCTTTGCCGCCCAGCCCCTGCCCAAGCGCGCCGCCGCCTGGTACGCCGCCGCGCTGAGCCAGGCACAACTGCGCGACTGGGCCGGCGCGCGGCGCATGCTGGAGCCGCTGCGCCAGGCCGTGCAGGGCGACGCCAGCGCGCTGCGCCAGGCGCGGCTGCTGGCCGCCGAGGTCGAACTGCAGGCCGGCCAGCCCGAGGCCGCCTTGCAGTACCTGCCCGCGGCGGGCGGCACGCGGCCCGAACTGGCCCTGCGCAGCCAGACGCTGGTGCGCCTGGGCCGCGGCGGCGATGCCACCGGCGCGCTGGAAACCTGGCTGGCCACGCACCCGCAGGACGCCACGCTGTGGCAGTTGCTGGCCAGCGCCTGGCAGCAGCAGGGGCAGCCACTGCGTGCCCTGCGCGCCGAAGCCGAGGCGCGCGCGGCGCATTACGACTACGCGGCGGCGGTGGACCGCTTCAAGGCGGGTCAGGAGCTGGCGCGCAAGCGCAACGGGCCGAACGACTACATCGAGGCGTCGATCATCGACACCCGGCTGCGCGCCATGGAGTCACGACTTCGGGAACAGGCCGCCGAGCGCTGACTCGATCAGCAGGCCGAGCGCGGAATACATCAGCGAGCCCAGCAGCGCGGCGCCGAAGCCGCGCACGTGAAAGCCCTCCAGCACGCCCGCAGCGGCCCAGAACATGAGCGCGTTGATGACGAACAGGAACAGCCCCACGGTGACCACCGTTACCGGCAGCGTCAGCACCACCAGCACGGGGCGCAGCACCACGTTGAGCAGGCCGATGACGAACGCGGCCACCATCGCAGCGCCAAAGCTGCGCACCTCCACACCGCTGTAGAGGTAGGCCACGAGGAGCAGGGCGGCGGCGCTGAGCAGCCATTTGAGCAGCAGTTTCATGCGGGCCAGCATAGCACCGGGGCGCCGCGCGGCGCTACCGCAGGCTCAGTCGGCCAGGGCCAGCACGAACAGGGCGCCAAGGCTGGCCAGGAACGAAGAGCGCGGCGCCGGCACGGCCTTGGGGCGGCGCGCGTCCACCACCTGGGCCACGCCATGCGCGGCCTGCAGCTGTTCCGCCAATTCGGGCAGCGGCCCCTTGGCCAGCACGGTGGTCACGTCCGCGCTGCCCCGGCCCAGCCAGGGCAGCACCTGGGCGAACAGCTTGTCGGCCCACTTCGCACGCCAGTTCTCGCGGGCGCTGTGGCTCACCCACTTGCTGATGCGGTGGGTCATGCGCGGCGCGCAGGCCACCACGATCCAGCGGCACGGCGCGGCGCCCGCGCGCGCTACCAGGGGCGAGAGCACGGCACGGGCATGGTCGGCATCGTCGATGTACACGATCACGGATTGCATGGCTTGTCCTTTGTCGTCGGAAGAGAGGTCAGTGGAGTCCGGCGTCGGGCAGGGCCGCCTTGCGGCGTGCCTGCAGCCACTTGCCGATGAGCAGCACCAGCACGGCGCCCGCCACGCTGGCGCCGTGCTTGACGGCGTCGGACTGCGTCAGCTTCGGCACCCATTGCCACTGCTCGGGGCGGGCGAACACCGGGTCGGTCACGGCCATGCTGCCGGCGATCCAGCCCAGCAGCATGCCGCCGAGCACGATGACGACCGGGAAGCGCTCCATGAGCTTGATGACGATCTGGCTGCCCCAGACGATGATGGGGATGGAGATCATCAGGCCCAGCACGACGAGCAGCAGATGGTGCTCGCCCGGTGCGGAATGGGCGGCCCCGGCGATGGCGATGACGTTGTCCACGCTCATCACCAGGTCGGCCACGATGATGGTCTGGATCGCCGCCAGCAGCTTGTCGCTGCTTTGCACGTTGCCATGCTCGTCTTCGTCGGGCGCGATCAGCTTCACGCCGATCCACAGCAGCAGCAAGGCCCCCAGCACCTTGATGAACGACAGCGACAGCAGCGTCATGGCGAAGGCGATCAACACCACCCGCAGCAGGATCGCGCCCGCAGTGCCCCACAGGATGCCCTTGGTGCGCAACTGGGGCGGCAGCTTGCGGCAGGCCAGCGCGATGACCACCGCGTTGTCGCCGCCCAGCAGGATGTCGATGAGGATGATTTGCCCGAGCGCGACCCAGAACGCGGGCGAAGTCAAAAAGTCCATAGCTTCCCAATCACCAATAACCGAGGGACGGTCGGCGCCATCAGGCACCACTGCGTCCACACCAACGGGCTGCCATGGGCTGTCAGGGATTCGCTCCCACCGCGTGCGCAGTGCGTCGAGAGGAGGCCATCCTTGATCAGCCCCTGGCAAGCGCACGGCCCCGCCCGGCGTCACCCGCCGGGCCAACCATGCGCTCCAAGAGCCATCAAAGGTCTTGCTCGATCCGGGCGTGCGCACCACGCGGCGGATCCGGGCTGCCGGAAGCATGCGCTTCGTACTGACGACAGGACCGACAGGCCCGCGCGCCGGATGAAGCCGGGGCGCGGGGCCATGGGAGCTACTCCCCTTCGAGCCCCCGATTGGAACACCCAAAGGCTTCTGGAACAACCCCGGATCGCACACGGGAATTGCGCGCATCCGCATAATCCGCGCTCTTCTGAAAGGGGAGTAGCGAACCGGTCTGTACCAACGCAGCCGGTGCGGATGTTCCGTCAGCACGTGGCCTTGCGCCACCGGAACCCGCAGAGACAAAAACCCCTACACCCTCCCGCAAGACCTTTCAGACGGCAAGTAGCTTCACTTCCGAAAGGTCTTCGTCATGCATACCGTTGCGCCCCTGTGGCTGTGGGCGGCGTTCGCCGCCGTCGTCGTCGTTTCCCTGTTCATCGATTTCGTCGTCCTGCGCAAGCAGGGCGCGCACGAGATCGGCGTCAAGGAAGCCCTGCACTGGTCCCTGGTCTGGGTCGCCCTGAGCCTCGCCTTCAACGCCCTGCTGTGGTGGGCCGTGCGCGACGCCACGGGCTCTACGGAAACGGCCAGCACCCGTGCGCTGGAATTCCTCACCGGCTACCTGATCGAGAAGTCGCTGGCGGTGGACAACATTTTTGTCTTCCTGCTGATCTTCAGCTACTTCGCCGTGCCGGCGGCCTACCAGAAGCGCGTGCTCATGATCGGCATCATCGGCGCCATCGTGCTGCGCACCATCATGATCCTGGTGGGCGGCTGGCTGCTGCAGCAGTTCCACTGGATCCTGTACCTGTTCGGCGCCTTCCTGATCCTCACCGGCGTGAAGATGTGGTGGGCCGCGGGCGAGGAGCCCAGCCTGGACGGCAACCCCGCGCTGCGCCTGCTGCGCCGCGTCATGCCCGTGAGCCACGGCTACGACGGCGAGAAATTCTGGACCGTGGAGAACGGCGTGCGCATCGCCACCCCGCTGCTCATGGTGATCTGCCTGGTGGCGCTGACCGACGTGATCTTCGCGGTGGACTCCATCCCGGCCATCTTCGCCGTCACCAGCGACCCGTTCATCGTGCTGACCAGCAACGTGTTCGCCATCCTGGGCCTGCGCGCCATGTACTTCCTGCTGGCGGCCGTGGCCAACAAGTTCCACCTGCTGAACTACGGCCTGGCGGTGGTCCTGGTGTTCATCGGCACCAAGATGTGCCTGATCGATGTTTTCAAGATCCCGGTCGGCGTCTCGCTCGGCGTGGTCATCGCCATCCTGGCCGTGACCATGTGGCTGAGCCTGCGCACCGCCCCCGGCAAAGAGCACGTGGGGCATTGACGCCGCCGCCATGGGGGCATGCGGTTCAGGGCTATCATCCACGCCCCCATCGCTGCACCCCATGGCTGGAATCCACATCACCGACATCGAGGCCGCCATCAACCACTGGCGTGCCAAGGCACCGTCGCCCGACGGCGTGAGCGTCGCGCCCGCCTGGCGCGCGCTGGCCGAGGTATACGCGCTGATGGTGTTCCACCGCACGGCGGAAGTGGACGAGGCGCGCCTGCCGCCCGCGGCCCTGTCCGCCTGGCTCGACTGGTACGCCACCACGCCCGACACGCCGTGCATCGCCATCTGCTCCACCAGCCAGGGCGACGCCACCTGCAAGGGCTGCGGGCGCAGCTTCGAGGAAGTGCAGCTGTGGACCGCCATGACGCCCGTGCAGAAACGCGCCGTCTGGCGCCGCATCACGGCCGAGGGCGATTCTTGGCGTTTCACGCGCTATGCCGAGCGCGCCACGGAGCGCACCGCCTGAGCCTGCGCCTGGCCCACGGCCGTCAGGTTGCGCTTACTTCCAGCGCAGCGGCTCCACGAACACCGTGCCCAGGTTGCTGCTGAGCGTTAGCGCGCCTTCCTGGATGGTGGCCTGCAACTGCATGCTGCGCTCGGCCAGCGCGGCCAGGGCCTGGGCGGTGTCCGACGGCAGGCGCCACACCTGCAGCTTGTCCTGGCGCGCGAGCTTGCCCTCGATGCCTTTCCACCAGACTTCGGCGGCATGGTGGAAAGGGTAGAGCACCACGGCGTCGGCCTTGCCGCAGGCCTTGGCGATGGGCTTTTCCTCTGGCTGGCCGACTTCGATCCACAGGCGCTTCTGCCCGGTGAAGTCGGTCAGCGACACGTCGGGGTCGTCGGGGTCGGACAGGCCGGCGCCGAAGGCCAGCGTGCCGTCGCCGTTGCACATGTCGTTCAACTGGTGGGCGTTGAGCGCCAGGGCCACGAGGCGCACCATCATGCGCTCGTCGGTCTCGCTCGGGTGGCGCGCCAGCGTCAGCGCGTGGTCGGCGTAGTAGCCGTGGTCGATGTCGGCAATGGCGACGTTCGCCTTGAAGATGGTGGATTTGAGGGCCATGGTGCTCCAAAAACAAGAGCTGCCAGCGCAAGCCCCTGCTTGCTTTGGCAGCCCTGAAAGCCGTAAATGCTCGCCAGTCAAGCGCGGGCAGCTATGATTTTTACACCGCCTGAGAGGCGATCAGACGCGCCGCGCCAGCTCGGCGGCCTTGCCGGTGTAGGAACCGGGCGTCATGGCCAGCAGGCGGTCCTTCTCGGCCTGGGGGATTTCCAGCGACTGGATCAGCCCGTGCAGCGCCTCGGCCGTCACGGTCTTGCCGCGCGTGACTTCCTTGAGCTTCTCGTAGGCACCCGGCACGCCGAAGCGGCGCATCACCGTCTGGATGGGCTCGGCCAGCACTTCCCACGAGGCATCCAGGTCGGCCTGCAGCGCCTCTTCGTTCAGCTCCAGCTTGTTCAGGCCGGTGAGCAGCGATGTGTAGGCCAGCGTGGCATAGCCCAGCGCCACGCCGATGTTGCGCAGCACGGTGGAGTCGGTCAGGTCGCGCTGCCAGCGGCTGATGGGCAGCTTCTCCGACAGGTGGCGCAGCAGCGCGTTGGCCAGGCCCAGGTTGCCCTCGGCGTTCTCGAAGTCGATGGGGTTGACCTTGTGCGGCATGGTGGACGAGCCGATCTCGCCCGCCTTGAGCTTTTGCTTGAAGTAGCCCAGGCTGACGTAGCCCCAGATGTCGCGCGAGAGGTCGACCAGGATGGTGTTGGCGCGCGCCACGGCGTCGAACAGCTCGGCCATGTAGTCGTGCGGCTCGATCTGGATCGAGTAGGGCTGGAAGGTCAGGCCCAGGCCCTCGGGCTCGTGCTTCTCGACCACGCGGCGCGAGAACGCCTCCCAGTCGAAATCGGGCCAGGCCGCCAGGTGGGCGTTGTAGTTGCCCACGGCGCCGTTCATCTTGCCCATGATCTTCACGGCCGAGATGCGCTCGACCGCGCCCTGCAGGCGCGCCACCACGTTGGCCAGCTCCTTGCCCACGGTGGTGGGGCTGGCGGTCTGGCCGTGCGTGCGGCTGAGCATGGGCACGTCGGCGTACAGGCTGGCCATGTCGCGCAGCTTGAGCACGATGCGGTCCAGGCTGGGCAGCACCACCTGGTCGCGCCCGGCGCGCAGCTGCAGCGCGTGGCTGGTGTTGTTGATGTCCTCGCTGGTGCAGGCGAAGTGCACGAACTCTGCGGCGCGCTCCAGTTCGGGCCGCGCCTCGAACCTGCTCTTGATCCAGTACTCCACGGCCTTCACGTCGTGGTTGGTGGTCTTCTCGATGTCCTTGATGGCGGCCGAGTCGGCCTCGGAGAAGTTCTTCACCAGGCCCAGCAGGTAGGCGCGTGCGCCCACGCTCAGCGGCTTGAACTCGGGAAAGCCGGCATCCGACAGCGCGATGAACCAGGCCACCTCCACCTGCACGCGGCGCTGCATGTAGCCGTGCTCGCTCATGATGGGGCGCAGGGTGGAGAGTTTGGCGGCGTAGCGGCCGTCCAGCGGGGACAGGGCGGTGATGGTGGACATAGCCTTCCATTGTAGGTGGCCCCTGCTCCGCAGGGCCGGCCCCGATAGAATCGGCAGCCCCGCAGCGCCAGAGCCAGCACCATGAAACTGATCGGATCGACCACCAGCCCCTACGTGCGCAAAGTGCGCGTGGTGATGGCGGAAAAAAAGCTCGACTACCAGTTCGTCCTCGACAACGTCTGGGCCGCCGACACGCAGATCGCCCACACCAACCCCCTGGGCAAGGTGCCCTGCCTGGTGATGGAGGGCGGCGGCACCCTGTACGACTCGCGCGTCATCGTGGACTACCTGGACACGCTCTCCCCCGTGGGCCGCCTGCTGCCCGCGCCGGGGCGCGAGCGCGCCGAGGTCAAGACCTGGGAGGCCCTGGCCGACGGCGTGCTGGACGCCGCCATCCTGGTGCGGCTGGAGAACACCTTCGACGGCCGCCTGGAAAGCCAGCGCAGCCCCGCCTGGATCGACCGGCAGATGGGCAAGGTGCACGCGGGGCTGCAGTCCATGTCGCAAGGCCTGGGCGACAAGCCCTTTTGCTGCGGCGGCATCCACCTGAGCCTGGCCGACATCGCCGTGAGCTGTGCGCTGGGCTGGCTGGAATTCCGCTTTCCGCAGCTCGGCTGGCGCGCCGAGCACCCCAACCTGGGCCGCCTGCTCGACAAGCTGCAGCAGCGCCCGAGCTTCGCCGACACCCGGCCCGTGGCCTGAGAACAGGTTGGCGGCGTGGTGCCGCAGCAGCAAAAAAGCCACCTTGCGGTGGCTTTTTTGTGGGTGTAAAAAAAGTTGCGAAGCGTCCCGAAACGAAGAAAGAGAGGGAGGGAGGAGAAGCGTTCCAGGGTTGCAGTCGAACAAATACCGAAAGGCTTCGCAACGTCAAAATGGGTGGTGAGTTCCTCATGAACGATCACATGCTCTCTAGAGTGGGGCCATCAAACCAAAGTTCCAGACCCTACATGCAAGCAAATGTAACGCATTCGGCGAATCCCTTGCAGGCCCCCGGGGTTACACCAGCGCCAGGATGCGCTCCAGCGGCCAGGTCACGCGCACGTCCTTGTAGGCGACGGGGCCGGTGATCTTCCAGCTCGGCAGGGTCGTGTCGCGCGGAATCATCTCGCCCGTGGGCATGCCGGTGCGCGAGATCACCACGGCCACGCGCGGCGTCGTGGCCGTCGCGCCGCGGCGCAGCACCACGGCGACCTCCTGGCTGGCCAGGCGTACCAGGGCGCCGGGCGGATAGATGCCCAGCGTCTTGACGAGCGCCGCGCCGGCCTCGTCCACCTGGCGCGTCTCGTCGTAGTAGCTGCCCTGCATGGCCGCCGTGACCGGCATGGGCTGGCGCGATGCGCGCGGCGCGATGCGGGCGCCGAACACGTCGGCGCGCTGGATCAGCCGCGCCAGTTGCTCGGCCTCGCTCTTTTGCGCCAGCGGCCCGGGCGTGCGCTCGTGGTGGCGCCGCACGGCTTCGAGCCAGACCGGATCGGCCACGCCCAACTGGCGCAGCAGCGCCTCGGACTGCATGGCGTGGTTCTCGATGGCCATGATCTGCGGCCACGACAGCGGGTCGGTCTGCAGCGCCAGGTGGTCCTGCAGCGCCGTCATGGAAATATTCATGGAAAGCGCAGCCCGGCCAACCTGGAGCACGCGCGCCTCGGGCCAGCGCAGCGTCTCACGCGCGGTGACCATGCAGGCCACCGACACCAGCATGGCGTGGGTGGCGCTGTACATCTGCGTTTCCTGCGCCGACAGCAGCACCAGCGCCAGCAGCGTGGCGTCGGGCGCCTGGGCGCAGTGGCGCGCCAGTTCCTCGTGCAGCACATGGAAGCGCGGGCCGAACTCCTGCCCCTGCGGCGTGCGCAGCAGCTGCGTGGCGCGCACCTGCAGCTCCAGCCAGGCGGGCGGGCCGAAGGTCTCGCGCTCGCGTTCGCGCGGCGGCGCGGCACCGGGGCTGGCGCTGATCTTCATCACCGCGATCTGCCCGAGCTGGGTGTCGGACTGCAGCATCTGGTGCAGCTGCGCCAGGTAGCTGCGGTGGCTGTCGCCCGACTCGTCGGTGTCCACGCACAGGCTGACGCCGCGCGCCAGCAGCACCTCCAGCTCCGCACGGTTGCGGATGACGTAGCCCTTGTGCGCCAGCAGCACGCCCTGCGCGCCGCGCAGGGCGAAGGGCAACGGCTGGCCCAGGGGAATGGTGTCGATGTTCAGCGCGACGAGGTTCATGGTTGCGCACCATTATCCCGCCCCGCCAGAGGGCGAAGGCCCTCCAGGCCCCCGGCTCACCCTGCAGTTTCCCCCACACGGGTGCCCTGGGGGCCGCGGCGCAGCACCTTGCGGTGGAACCACTGCGCCAGGTCGTCGATGTAGGTGAACACCGCCGGCACCACGAGCAGGCTCAGCACCGTGGAAGTGATGAGCCCGCCGATCACCGCCACGGCCATGGGCGAGCGGAAGCTCATGTCCGCCCCGCCCCAGGCCAGCGCAATGGGCAGCATGCCCGCGCCCATGGCCAGCGTGGTCATGATGATGGGGCGGGCGCGCTTGTGGCAGGCGTCCAGCAGCGCGTCCAGGCGGCCCATGCCATGGTCGCGCCGCGCCACGATGGCGTATTCCACGAGCAGGATGGAGTTCTTGGTGGCGATGCCCATGAGCATGATGAGCCCGATGAGCGAGGGCATCGAGAAGCTCTTGCCCGCCAGCAGCAGCCCCACGAAGGCGCCGCCCAGCGACAGCGGCAGCGCCGCCAGGATGGTCACGGGCTGCAGGAAGTCCTTGAACAGCAGCACCAGCACCAGGTAGATGCACAGCACGCCGGTGAGCATGGCCAGGCCGAAGCTGGTGAACAGCTCGCCCATCATCTCGGCATCGCCCACGTCGATGGGGCGCACGCTGGGCGGCAGGCCGGCCATGGCGGGCAGCTGGCGCACGGCCTCGGTGACTTCGCCCAGGCCGCGCTCGCCCAGCTCGATCTCGAAGTTGACGTTGCGCGCGCGGTCGTAGCGGCCAATCACGGCCGGCCCGCCCGCCAGCTCCAGCGAGGCGACCTCGCCCAGGCGCACCGGGCCACGGCTGCCCGGCACCGCCAGGCGCGCCAGCACCGACAGGTCCTCGCGCGCGGCGTCGGGCAGGCGCACGACGATGGGCACCTGGCGCTGCGCCAGGTTCAGCTTGGGCAGGTACTGCTCGTAGTCGCCCACGGTGGCCACGCGCAGCGTCTCGGCGATGGCGCTGGTGGTCACGCCCAGGTCGGCGGCGCGCGCGAAGTCGGGGCGCACGGCGATCTCGGGCCGCACCAGGCTGGCGCTGGAGCCGACGTTGCCGATGCCGGGGATGGTGCGCAGGTCGCGCTCCACGGCGCGCGCGGCGTCGGCCAGGGCCTGCGGGTCCTCGCTCGCCAGGGCGAGCACGTACTTGTCGTTCGATCCGCCCAGGCCGATCTTCACGCGCACGCCCGGCAGGTCGGCGAGTTCGGCGCGCAGGCGCCGCTCGATCTCCTGCTTGAGCGGGCGCTGGCCGCGCGGCGCCATGCGCAGCGTGAGCGTGGCCTTGCGCGGATCGGCCGCGCCGCTGCCCGCGAACGGGTCGGCGCCCGCCGAGCCGCCGCCGATGGCCGTGTAGATGCTCTGCACATACCCCACGCGCGCCACGCGCTCGCTGGCCTGGGCCACGGCGGCGCGCGTGTCGGCCAGCAGGCTGCCGGGCGGCAGCTCCAGCGTGACCTGGGTCTGCTGGTTGTCGTCCGCCGGGATGAAGCCCGAGGGCAGCAGCGGAATCAGCGCCAGCGAGCCGGCGAAGAACAGCAGGGCGCCGAGCAGCGTGCGCAGGCGGTGGCGCAGGCACCAGCCCGAGGCGCGCATGTACAGCGCGAGCCAGCGCGGTTCCCTTTCCGCCGCCACCAGCGGCTTCATGATGTAGGCCGCCATCATGGGCGTGAGCAGGCGCGCCACCACCAGCGAGGCGAACACCGCCAGCGCCGCCGTCCAGCCGAACTGCTTGAAGAAGCGCCCCGGAATGCCCGCCATGAAGGCCGTGGGCAGGAACACCGCGATCAGCGTGAAGGTGGTGGCGATGACGGCCAGGCCGATCTCGTCGGCCGCCTCCATGGCGGCCTGGTAGGGCGTCTTGCCCATGCGCAGGTGGCGCACGATGTTCTCCACCTCGACGATGGCGTCGTCCACCAGGATGCCGACCACCAGCGACAGCGCCAGCAGCGTGATGATGTTGACCGAGAAGCCCAGCCAGTGCATGCCGATGAAGGCCGGAATCACCGACAGCGGCAGCGCCACGGCCGAGACGATGGTGGCCCGCCAGTCGCGCAGGAACAGCCACACCACCACCACGGCGAGCAGGCCGCCCTCGTAGAGCAGCTTCATGGAGCTGTCGTACTCGTCCTGGGCGATGTCCACGAAGTCCACCGTGCGCGTGAGCTGGAGGTGCGGAAAGTCGGCCTGCAGTTGCGCGAGCGCGCGCTGCACGCCCGCGCCCACCTCGACCTCGCTCGCGCCACGGCTGCGCGAGACCTCGAAGCCGATCACGCTGCGGCCGTCGAGCAGCGCGGCCGAGCGCGGCTCGGCGATGGTGTCGGTCACGGTGGCCACCTGGTCGAGCCGCACGCGGCGGCCGTCGGACAGGGCGATGTCCATGGCCGCGAGTTCCTGCGCCGTCTGCACCGTGGCGATGGTGCGCACGGGCTGCTCGGCCCCGCCCAGGTCGACGCGGCCGCCCGCGCTCTCGAGCTGCACCTGGCGCAGCTGGCGCGAGACATCGGCGGCCGTGGCGTTCAGCGCCTGCAGGCGCAGCGGGTCGAGCGCCACCTGCACCTGCCGCGTGACACCGCCCACGCGCCCCACGCCGCCCACGCCCGGCACCGCCAGCAGGCGGCGCGTGAGCGTGTCGTCCACGAACCAGGACAGCGCCTCGTCGTCCCAGCGGTCCGACGCGATGGCATACGCCTGCACCGGCTGCGACGACAGCTCCAGCTTGGCCACGATGGGGTCGCGCAGGTCGGCCGGCAGGTCGGCGCGCACGCGCGACACGGCGGAGCGCACGTCGTCCACGGCCTCCTGCACCGGCTTTTCGAGCCGGTACTCGGCGGCGATGGTGGCCGAGCCATCGACCAGCGTGGAGGTAATGTGCTTGAGCCCCTGCGTGGTGGCAATGGCATTCTCGATCTTGCGCACCACGTCGCTTTCGAGCTGCCCCGGCGCGGCGCCGGGCAGCACGGCCGTCACCATGACCACCGGCAGGTCCATGTCGGGAAAGTTCTGCACCTTCATGGCGCGGAACGACAGCAGCCCGGCGAACGTGAGCAGCACGAACAGCATGGCCGCGGGGATCGGGTTGCGGATCGACCAGGCGGACAGATTCATGGCATCCGCTCCTTATTTGCTAGCTGCTTGCGCTTGACCAGAGGGCGCTAGAGGCTGTTTTGGCTTGGAATTCGGTTCCACGCGCACCAGATCGCCATCGTTCAGGAAGGCGCCGCCGCGCGCCACCACGGCGGCGCCCTCGGCCAGGCCCGACAGCACCTCCACGCGCGCGCCCGCACGCTCGCCGGTCTGCACGCGGCGCATGGCCACGCGGCTGCCCTCGACCACCTCGAACACGTGGCTGAAGCCGTCGCGCACCACCAGGGCCGACTGCGGCACGGTGAGCGCGCTGCGCTCGCCCAGCAGGAATTCGCCGCGCGCGAACATGCCCGCACGGATGTCGGCATGCGCCGGCAGGTCCACGTACACCAGCGCATTGCGCGTGGCCGGGTCCACCGTGGGCGCCACCATGCGCACCTTGCCCGCCACCTCGGCCCCGCTGGCGGCGGTGACGCGCGCCCCGGCCCCGGCGCGGATGCGCGGCAGGTCGCTCGACGTGACTTCGGCGCGCCACTCCAGGCGGCCCTTGCGCACCATGCGGAACAGCTCCGTGCCCGCCCCCAGCACGGCGCCCACGGTGGCCATGCGCGCCGAGATCACGCCGTCGTCAGGCGCCAGCACGCGCGTGTGCGCCAGGCGCAGTTGCTGCACGCGCAGTTGCGCCTGCGCCGCCTCGACGCGCGCCTGCGCCGTCTGGCCCGCCGTGGCGTACTGCTGGATCTGCTGCGCGCTCAGGGCGCCCGTGGCCTGCAGCGTGCGTGCGCGCTCGTCGTTCGCGGCGGCCTCGGCGGCGCTGCTGCGCGCTTCCATGAGGCTGGCGCGGGCCTGGGCCACGTCGGCCTGCACGGTGTCGTCGGCGAAGGTGGCGAGCAGCTGGCCCTTGCGCACCACGTCGCCCACGTTCACGCGCACGTCGGTCAGGCGCAGGCCGTTGCTTTCGGCGCCGATGCTGGCCTCCTGCCACGCGGCCACGCTGCCGTTGGCCGCGAGCCGCAGCGCCAGGGTGGCGCGCTCGGGCGCCACGGTATTCACCGCCAGCGCGGGCCGGGGCTTGCCGGCCTGCGCCTCGTCGGCAGCGCGCGACGCGCCGGCGGGCAGCAGCCAGGCGCCCAGGGCCAGCATGCCCGCCGCCGCCAGGGCCCAGGCCAGGGAAGAAGGAGACAATCGCTGCAGACGCTGCATGGAAGATCCATTCATGGGTTCGGGTTCGGAAAAGCCGCTGTTAATCAGGACGTAGTCAGGGCGTGGCCCGCGCGGCCACGGGGCGCGGGGCCGCATCGGGCCCGGGCGCGCCTGCGTCCCAGCCGCCGCCCGCGGCGCGGTACAGGGCCACCCAGGCGGCCATGCGCTCCTGGCGCAGGCTCACCACGGCGGTTTGCGCGGCCAGCGCGCTGCGGCGCACCTCTTCGAGTTCCATCAGGCTCGCCAGCCCGCCGCGCCAGCGCGCCTCGGCCGCGAGGTAGGCGGTGTGGTAGCCCTGGGCGGCGCGCGCGGCGTCGGCGCTGCGCTCGGCGGCGCCCTGCAGGCGCACCAGGGCCTGCTCGACCTCGCTCACGGCCTGGCGCACGCGGGCCCGGTACAGCGCCACGGCTTCGTCATAGCGCGCCTGCGCCGCGTCCACCTGTGCGGCCTGGCGGCCGCCGTCGAACAGCGGCAGGCTCAGCGTGGCGGGGCCCAGCGCCCAGGCATTGGCCCCCTGCTGCTGCCCGCCCATGCTCAGCCAGCCCGCGCCCACCGTGCCGCTGAGCACCAGGCGCGGATAGCGTTGGGCCCGGGCGCTGCCCACCTCGGCGCTGGCGGCGGCCACTTCGCGCTCGGCGCTGTAGAGGTCGGGCCGCTGCGCCAGCACCTGGGCCGGCAGCGCGCCGACCGCGAACAGCGCGTCAGGCGCCTCCGTCTCTGGCTGGGCGAACAGGCGCTCGCGCAGCGCGGGCTCGTCCCAGCCGGTGAGCGCCACCAGCCCCTTCAGGGCCACCTCGCACTGCAGGCGCTGCTGCACGGCGCGCGCCTGGCCCTCGGCCTGGCTGGCCTGGGCCAGCGCCGCCGTGGCAGGGGCGGTGAAGCCGGCCTGTTCGGACAGGCGCGCCAGCCGCGCGGTCTCGCTGCGCGACTGCGCGTCGGCCTGCGCCACCGCCTGCAGCTGCCTGCACTGGCGCCATTCGCTGGTGGCCAGCGCCACCTCGGCAGCGACCGAGACGCGCGCCTCGTGCCATTGCGCCCGCGCCCCGGCCAGGCGCTGCGCGGCGGCCTCGCCCTGGGCCGCATTGCCGCCGAAAAGATCGACTTCCCAGCTCGCCTGCAGCGTGCCCTGGGCCACGGTGTTGAGCCCACCTTGCTGCGTGTCCAGCCCCCTGCGGGCGGTGGCCTGGGCGTCCAGCGCCGGCCACAGGGCCGCGCGGGCCGCCACCTGGCTGGCGCGCGCCTGCGCCAGGCGTGAACGGGCCTGGGCCATGGACGGGCTGACCTCCTGCGCCGCGGCGATCAGTTCCACCAGCAGCGGATCGTCCATGCGCTGCCACCAGTGCGCCAGGTCAGCCACGCTGGCGCCATGGGGCAGCGGCGCCTGCCACCCCGCAGGCACCGCGGCCGGCACGCTGGGCGGCGGCGCGCCGACCGCGCAGGCCGCCAGTGCCAGGGGGGCGGCCGCCAGCGCCAGGCGGCCGAGCATGGAGAGGGTCATGGTGCGGTCTTCTTTCTGCGCGGCGCGCGTGCGGTGGAGGCGGGTGCGGCGCCGCGCAGCGCCTGCTCGGCGGCCACGATGGCCAGGGCGTAGGCGGCCATGCGCTCGATCCAGGCATCGACGGCCTCGGGCGTGGCCAGCAACTGGGGGCGCACGGCCTCTACCACCTCGCGGTGGCTCCAGAGCTGGAAGGCCAGGCCCGCGAGGGTCAGGGCCAGGCGGTGCATGCCGTCGTCCGCCCGGGCCACGCCCATGTGGCGGCACAGCAGGCCGACGAGCGCCTGGTGGGGCTGGCGCACGTCCTTGTCCATCTCGCGCTCCCACTGCCCGGTGGGCTCCAGCATTTCGCGGATGTGCAGGCGCACGCACTGGCGCATGAGCTCGCCCTGCTTGAGCGGCGCCAGCGCCCCGCGGAAGTAGCACTGCAGCGCCTCGCGCAGCGGCACGTCGGGGTGGGTGAAATCGGGGATGAGCGAGTGCATGTCGCCCAGCGGCTCGGAGAAAACGGCGGCGTAGAGCGCGGCCTTGTCGCCGAAGTAGTAGCTCACCGCCGCCACGTTGGCCTGGGCGGCGGCGGCAATGGCGCGGATGGACGTCTTGGCGTAGCCCTGTTCGGAAAAGAGCTTGAGCGCGGCCAGCAGCAGGCGCGTGCGCGCGGGCGCCTCGCCCTCGGGGGCCGGGGGCGCGGGAGCGGCGGTGGAATCAGGGCGTGCGCGGGTCATCGCGCCGCATTACACCACAATGAATCAAACGTTTGTTTAAACCCAGGACACCCACGATAGCTACTATCTTGATAGCTGCTCGCGCTTGCCCCTATTGGCCTGGGGCCCGAAAAGGCTTGGAATGCAGGTTCAGCCAAAAACGGCCGCCCACAGCGCGAGCACGGCGTCGCGCTGGGCGCGCACCTGGTCGAGCGGGGTCGGGGCAGTGTCCTCGTTGAGCCGCGCGCGGTGCTGCACGCGGCGCAGTTCGCGGTAGGCGTCGGCCGCGGCGCGGCCCACGTCCGCAGGCAGCAGGCCCACGGCCTCGGCGCGCTGCAGCAGCGCGATGTTGCCCACGTTGCCGACGAGCTCCGGGTGCGCGCCGGACTGCGACAGCACCAGGTACTGCACGGCGAATTCCGCATCCACCATGCCGCCGGGGCTGTGCTTCACGTCGAAGCCCTCGCCGCGCACGGGGTGGGCGGCGCGCACGCGCTCGCGCATGGCGGTGATCTCGGCGCGCAACAGCGCGGCATCGCGCGGCGCGGTGATGACGGCCTCGCGCACGGCGTCGAAGCGCGCGCGCAGGTCCTCGCTGCCGAGCACGAAGCGCGCGCGCGTCATGGCCTGGTGCTCCCAGGTCCAGGCGGTGTTGCTGCCGCGCTGCTGCTGGTAGTCGGCATAGGCGGTGAAGCTGGTCACCAGCAGGCCGGAGTTGCCGTTGGGGCGCAGCGCCGTGTCGATCTCGAACAGGTCGCCCTCGCCGGTTTTCACCGTGAGCCAGTTGATGAGCTTGCGCACGTAGGCGGAATAGATCTCGGGGGCGCGCTCGTCGTCGTCGTCGAAGACGAACACGATGTCCAGGTCGCTGCCGTAGCCCAGTTCCTTGCCGCCGAGCTTGCCGTAGCCAATGATGGCGAACTGCGGCACCTGGCGGTGGCGCGTCTTCAGGCGCTCCCAGCACCACCGGGCGGTCACGCGCAGCACGCTGTCGGCCAGCAGCGACAGGTCGTCGGCCACCTGCTCCACGCGCATGCGGCCTTCCACGTCGCGCGCCAGGGTGCGGAAGACCTCGGCATGGTGGGCGCGGCGCAGCAGGTCGAGCAGGTTCTCGTCGTCGTCCTCGCCGGTGGAGCGCAGCGCGGTGCGGCGCAGCTCCAGCTCGTGCTCGAAATCCGGGGCCACGAAGCGCTCGGCCAGCAGGGCCTCGCCCGCCAGCTCGTCGATCACGCCCGGATGCTGCAGCAGGTAGCGCGCCGGCCAGCGCGCCGCGCCCAGCAGGTGCAGCAGGCGCTCGTGCACGAAGGGGCGCTCCAGCAGCAGCGCCAGGTAGCTCTCGCGGCGCAGCAGCGGCTCCAGCCAGTCCACCAGGCGCACGGCGGCCTGCTCGCTCACGCTGCCCTCGCGCAGCCACTGGGCGGTGCGCTGCACCAGGCGCAGCAGGCGCGCGCGCGCCTCGTCGCGCAGCGCCTGCACGCGCGGGTGCGTGCGCCACTGGGCCACGCGCTCCTGGAAGCCGCCCGAGAGCTGCTCCAGCAGGCTGTCGAGTTCGGGCGCGGCGTCGCCTTGCGCGCGCGGCCCGCCGCAGCCCCCGCTGCTGCACTGCTTCTTGCCAGCGCCGCCCAGCAGGGTGTCGAACTCCTGGGCCACGAACTCGCGGTGCGCGTCGAGCTGGTGCAGGAAGGTGCGGGTGTCCAGGCCCAGGGTCCGGGCGATCCAGCCCAGGTCGTCGTCGCGCGTGGGCAGCACATGGGTCTGCTGGTCGTCCAGGTACTGGATGCGGTGCTCGACGCGGCGCAGGAAGACATAGGCGGCGGCCAGCTGCGCGGCCGTCTCCTGCGGCATCAGGCCGGCGCGCGCCAGGCGCTGCAGGGCCTCCAGCGTGGGGCGGCAGCGCAGCTCGGGGAACTGGCCGCCGCGCACCACCTGCAGCAGCTGCACGGTGAACTCGATCTCGCGGATGCCGCCGCGCGAGAGCTTGACGTCGTTGGCGCGCTCGGGCCGGCCGGCGCTGCGCTGCATGGCGTGGTCGCGGATCTGGCGGTGCAGCCCGCGCAGCGCGTCGAACACGCTGTAGTCGAGGTAGCGGCGAAAGACGAAGGGCAGCACCGCGCCGCGCAGGCCCTGCACCTCAGGGCCCTTGACGCTCTCCAGGGGCGCCACCACGCGGCTCTTGAGCCAGGCGAAACGCTCCCACTCGCGGCCCTGCACCTGCAGGTATTCCTCCAGCGCCTGCAGCGAGACGGCCGGGGGGCCCGAGTTGCCGTGCGGGCGCAGCGCCAGATCGACGCGGAACACGAAGCCGTGCTCCGTGGTGTCGCCGATCAGGCCGTAGATGGCCTTCACCGCCCGGGCGAAGTATTCGTGGTGCGAGAGCTTGCCGCGCCCATCGGGCTGGCCCGCGGTCTCGCCGTCTTGCTCGTAGACGTAGATCAGGTCGATGTCGCTCGACACGTTGAGCTCGCGCGCGCCCAGCTTGCCCATGCCCACGATCCACAGCGGCACGCCGCGCCCGCCCGGGCCCCGCGGCGCGCCATGGCGCTCGTCGAGGTCGGCGCGCACCTGCTGGCAGGCGCGGTCCAGCGCCAGTTCGGCCAGCGCGGTCACGGCGTGCGTGATCTGCTCCAGCGGCGCCTGGCCGTCGCAGTCGAGCACGATCAGGCGCTCCATGACGATCTGGCGCAGGATGCGCAGCGCCGCGCCCAGGCCCGCCGCCCCGCCCGGGCCGCGTGCCATGAGCACCGCCAGCGCCGCCTCCATGGCCGCGCGCGTCGGCGGCCCCGGCGGCAGCAGCGCCAGCTCCTCGGCGTAGCGCCGGTGCAGGCGCTGGAAGAAGCGGGAGTGCGCGGCCTGCACGGGAGCGGGCGCTGGCGCGGCGGGGGAGGAGAGATCGGCGGACTGCATGCGTTCTTAAAGGCGAGGCAACGAAAGGAAACGACCTGTCAACAAGGGGGAACGCACGAAAACGGCGCGGGGCCGCGGGTGATAATTCCCGCCACATTCCCGCGCGCCATGACCGAATCGATCACCCACCCACCCCGTTTGCTGCGATGGGTCGCCGGCTTCGCGCGCTGGGCCCTGGGTTTGCTGCTGAGCATGTGGCTACTGCTGGCCGTGGCGTGGGGGCTGCTGCACGGCCTGATTGTGCCGCGTGTGGGCGAATTCCGCCCGCAGCTCGAAGCCTACGCCGCGCGCGCCTTGGGGGTACCCGTGCGCATCGGCGCCCTGCACGCGCGCACCGAGGTGCTGGTGCCCTCGTTCGAGCTGGAAGACGTGGCGCTGCTCGACGCCGATGGGCGCGCCGCGCTGCAGCTGCCGCGCGTGGTGGTGGCGCTGTCGCCGCGCTCGCTGCTGCGCATGGGGTTTGAGCAGCTGTACATCGAACGGCCCGCGCTTGATGTCCGGCGCGCCGCAGACGGCCGGCTGTTCATCGCCGGCCTGCCCTTCACCCCCGGGGGCGCCAGCGACGGCGGGGCGGCCGACTGGCTTTTCTCGCAGGGCGAAGTGGTGGTGCGCGGCGGCACGGTGCGCTGGAGCGACGCCCTGCACACGGCCCCGCCGCTGGCCCTGGAGGCGGTGGACATCGTGCTGCGCAACCGCGGCTGGCGCCACAGCCTGCGCCTCGACGCCACGCCGCCGCCCGACTGGGGCGAGCGCTTCACCCTGATGGGGCAGCTGCGCGAGCCCTTGCTGTCCGCCCATGCCGGGGCCTGGGAACGCTGGAGCGGACAGTTGTACGCCCTGTTTCCGCGCGTGGACGTGGCGCAGCTGCGCCAGCATGCCGACCTGGGGGACATCACGCTGGCGCGCGGCCACGGCGCGGTGCGGGCCTGGATCGACGTGCAGCGCGGCCAGGCCACCGGCGGCACGGTGGACATGCGCCTGGCGGACGTGCACGCCACCCTGGGCGCGCAGCTGGCGCCCCTGGCCTTGCGCGGCGTCGCCGGGCGCGTCAGCGCCAGCCATTGGAACGAAGGGTTCGAGCTGGCCACGCAATCGCTGCAGTTCGCCACCGAAGACGGCCTGGTCTGGCCCGGCGGCAACCTGACACTGCGCCAGACGCAGGCCGACGGCAGCCACCCGGCGCAGGGCGAGCTGCGCGCCGACCGGCTCGACCTGGCGGCGCTGGCCCAGATCGCCAGCGCATTGCCCCTGGGCGACGAGGCCCACGGTGCACTGCGCCGCTATGCGCCGCGGGGGCTGGTGCAGGACATCGACGCGCGCTGGCGGGGCCCATGGCCCCATCTGCAGCAGTACCAGATCAAGGGCCGCGCCACGGACCTGGCCCTGGCCGCGCCGCCGGCCGATGCCGCGCCCGGCTACCAGCCGCAGGACTTCGGCCTGCGCGGCGCCAGCGTGAGCTTCGATCTGAACCAGGGCGGCGGCAAGGCGCAACTGGCCATCGCCCAAGGGGCGCTGGCGCTGCCGGGCGTGTTCGAGGAAGCGGTGGTGCCGCTGCAGCGCCTGTCCGCCACGGTGCGCTGGAGCCTCCAGGGCGAGCAGATCGCGGTACAGGCCTCCGATCTGCGTTTCGCGAATGCCGACGCGCAAGGCCAGGCGCAGGTCAGCTGGCGCACCAGCGACCCGGCCCGCTCGCCCGGCAAAGCGCGCTTTCCCGGGATCCTGGACCTGCAAGGCCAGCTGCAGCGCGCCGACGGCACGCGCGTGCACCGCTACCTGCCCCTGTCCATCGACGCCGAGGTGCGCCACTACGTGCGCGACGCGGTGCAGGCAGGCACGTCCAGCCAGGTGCGCTTCAAGGTGCGCGGCGACCTGCACGACCTGCCTTTCGAGCGGCCGGAGCAGGGGGAATTCCACATCGCGGCGAAGATCCAGAACGCCACCTACGCCTACGTGCCGCCACGCCTGCAGGGCGCGGGCGAGCCGCCCTGGCCCGCGTTGACGCAGCTCTCGGGCGAGCTGGTGTTCGACCGCTACAGCATGGCGGTACGCAAGGCCAGCGCCAGTTTCCAGGGCACCCCGCAGCTGCGCATGGGGCAGATCGAGGCGCAGATTCCCAACCTGATGCACACCGAGGTCGCCGTCCAGGCGCAGGGGCGCGGCCCGCTGGCGGACATGCTGTCGGTGGTGGCGCACTCCCCCATCGCAGCCCTCACCACGCATGCCCTCGACCAGGCCAAGGGCAGCGGCCAGGCCGAGGTGCAGCTGAAGCTGGCGTTGCCGGTCAGCCAGATCCATGCTTCGCGCGTGCAGGGCAGCGTGGCCTTCTCGGGCAGCAACGAGGTGCAGATCACGCCCGACGCGCCGGTGCTGTCGCGCATGCGCGGCGCCGTGCAGTTCAGCGACACCGGCTTCGCCCTGGCCGGGGTGCGCGCGCAGGCGCTGGGCGGCGAGGTGCGCCTGGAAGGGGGCATGCGCGGAGCCGACGCCCCCGTGCAGGTGCGGGCCCAGGGCCTCGCCACGGCCGAAGGGCTGCGCCAGGCGCACGAACTGGGCCTGCTGGCCCGCCTGGCACAGCATGCCAGCGGCAGCACGCCCTACCAGTTCGCGCTGGCCGTGCGCCGCGGCGTTCCCGAGCTGCAGGTGACGACGGCGCTGCAGGGCATGGCGCTGGCGCTGCCCGCGCCGCTGAACAAGGCGGCCGAGGCCAGCCAGCCCCTGCGCTTCGACAGGCAGCTCACGCGCGAAGCCGTGGCCCCCGGCGGCAAGGCGCCGCTGCAGGACCTGCTGACGCTGGACCTGGGCGCCCTGGGCAAGGCGCAGTACCTGCGCGACCTCGGCGGCGCGCAGCCGCAGGTGCTGCGCGGCAGCATCGGCGTGGGCACGGGCGACGCGCCCGGCCTGCCTGCGGCCGGGGTGGCGGCGAACGCCCGGCTGGGCCACCTCGACGTGGACGCCTGGCAGAACCTGGCCGAGGAGCTGGCGGGCACCCCCCGGGGCTTGCAGGGCACGCAAGCGCCCGCCATGCAGGACTACCTGCCGACCCGCCTGGCCTTGCGGGCGGACCAGGTGACCCTGGACGGACGCACGCTGCACGACCTGGTCGTGGGGGCAACGCAGGACGGCGGCGCCTGGCAGGCCAGCCTGGACGCGCGCGAGCTCTCCGGCCACGTGCAATACCACCCGGGCTCGGCGCGCGACCCGGCGGGCCGCCTTCATGCGCGCCTGGCACGCCTGGCGCTGCCGCAGAGCTCGGCCACGGCCGTGGACACGCTGCTCGACGAGCAGCCCGGCACGCTGCCGGCACTGGACATCGTGGTGCAGGACTTCGAGCTGGGCGGACGCCGCCTGGGCCAGTTGGAGATCGAGGCGCAGAACCGCGGCGGCGGCGACCACGCGCCGCGCGAATGGCGCCTGGCCAAGTTCAACCTGCGCACGCCCGAGGCCCAGTTCACCGGCAGCGGCAACTGGGCCCTGCTGGCGGGCGAGGGCGCGCACCATGCCCCCGAACGCCGCACGGTGATGAACATGCGCCTGGACATCAACGACGCGGGCGAGCTGCTGGGACGCCTGGGCATGCCGGGCGTGGTGCGCAAGGGCAAGGGCCGTCTGGAAGGGCAGGTGGCCTGGGTCGGCTCGCCCATCAACCCCGACTACCGCTCCATGACCGGGCAGCTGCATGTCGATATGGAAAGCGGCCAGTTCCTCAAGGCCGATCCAGGGCTGGCCAAGCTGCTGGGCGTGCTCAGCCTGCAATCGCTGCCGCGGCGCCTCACGCTGGACTTCCGCGACGTGTTCAGCGAGGGTTTCGCCTTCGACTTCGTGCGCGGCGACGTGCGCATCGAGCGCGGCGTGGCCCTCACCAACAACCTGCAGATGAAAGGCGTGAATGCCGCCGTGCTCATGGAGGGACAGGCCGACATCCAGCACGAGACGCAGAATCTGCACGTGGTCGTGGTGCCCGAGATCAACGCCATGACGGCCTCGCTCGTGGCCACGGCCATCAATCCGGTGATCGGCCTGGGCAGCTTCCTGGCGCAGGTGTTCCTGCGCGGCCCCCTGATTTCCGCCGCCACGCAGGAATTCCGCATCGAAGGCAGCTGGGACGACCCGCGCGTGGTGCGCCTGCAGCGGCGCAAGGATGCGCCGGGCAGCCCCGGCAAAGGAGAGAACGAATGAAAATCGCCGCAGTGCAAATGGTCTCGGGCGCCAGCCTCGCAGCCAACCTGGCGCAGGCGCGCGGCCTGCTCGCGCAGGCGCGCGATGCCGGCGCGGAACTGGCCGTGCTGCCCGAGTACTTCGCCGCCATGGGCCACAGCGACCAGGACAAGCTGGCCCAGGCCGAGCCGCTGGGCAGCGGGCCGGTGCAGGACTTCCTGGCCGATGCGGCGCGCACGCTGGGGCTGTGGATCGTGGGCGGCACGCTGCCGCTGCGCACCGGCGACGCCACACGGGTCACCAACAGCAGCCTGGCGTTCGCCCCCACGGGCGAGCGGGTGGCGCGCTACGACAAGATCCACCTGTTCCAGTTCGAGAACGGGCGCGAGCGCTACGAAGAGGCCCGCGTCGTCGCCGCGGGGCGCCAGCCCGTCACGCTGGACATCGGCGCGCGCGACGGCAGCCTCTGGCGCGTGGGTCTTTCCGTGTGCTACGACCTGCGCTTTCCCGAGCTGTACCGCGCGCTGTCGCAGGCCGGGGCCGACCTGCTGCTCGTGCCCAGCGCCTTCACCTACACCACGGGGCAGGCGCACTGGGAGCTGCTGCTGCGCGCGCGCGCCATCGAGAACCTGGCATACGTGCTGGCCCCGGCGCAAGGCGGCCAGCATGAGAACGGCCGCCGCACCTGGGGCCACAGCATGTGCATCGACCCCTGGGGCCAGGTGCAGGCGCAGCAGGCGCAGGGCCCGGGCGTGGTGCTGGGCACGCTGGAGCGCCCGCGCATGCAGGCCTGGCGCCAGCAGTTGCCCGCGCGGGAGCACCGCATCCTGTGAGCGCGCGGCGCACAGCCCTGCCGTCATGGCACCGCTGGTCGCTGTGGGCCGCGCTGGTGCTGCTGCTGGCCTGCATGCTGGCCACGCTGGTATGGCTGGCCGGGCGCCACGAGGCCGGGCAGATCCAGGAGCGCCTGGGAAGGGACGCGGCCACCGCCATCGCTGACATCCGTTTCGCCCTGGCGCGAAACCAGCAAAGCCTGGCGGTGCTAGGCACCGGCGCGGCGCCGAACGCAGCCTGGCAGGAGCAGACCGCAGCGCTGCTGCAGGCCCAGCGCGAGCTGGTGCGCATCGAGTGGCGCGGCGCGGATCTGCACTCGCTGGCCCAGGCCCAGTCGCCCTACCACCCCATCGACTGGAGCGCCGCCACCCGCGAAGACCCGCACGGCAGCGCCGCCATGGCCTGCGCCAACGCCCGCCGCCTGGCCACGCCGGCATACGCGGGCAGCTATTTCCAGCCCTACAGCGACGGCCTGGGGGCCGAGCTGCTGGAGCTGTGCCTGCCCCTGGCGGCGGCGAACGGCCGCATGGAAGGCTTCATCGTCGCCACCTATGCCCTTCAGGACCTCCTTTCGGCCACCACCAGCCACAACCTCGCGGGCAACCAGGAGGTCTCCTTCACCGACCCCGACGGCACCCGCCTGGCGCTGATCGGCGCGACGCAGCGCAGCGCGCGCCTGTTCACCACGCAGCAACTGCTGAACCTCAACGGCACGGCGCTGGTGCTGCGCATGGACGGCTGGCACAGCGAACCCCACCTGTTTCCCTCCCTGGTCACGGCCCTGGTGGCCGCGATGGCCGTGGCCCTGGCCGGCGTGGTGGCCATGCTGGTGCGCGACAACCGGCGGCGCCTGCATGCGGAACGCGAGCTGGGCGAGGCGCTGGCGTTTCGCCAGGCCATGGAGGAATCGCTGGTCGCGGGGCTGCGCGCACGCGATCTGGGCGGCCGGGTGACTTACGTGAACCAGGCCTTTTGCGCCATGGTCGGCTTTTCCGCCCAGGAGTTGCTGGGGCGCGGCATGCCCGCGCCCTACTGGCCCCCCGAGCTGGCCGCGATGTACCAGCAGAGCCTGCACAGGCGCTCGCCGCAAACGGCGCACGAGGGCCTGGAGGCGCAATACCAGCGCAAGGACGGCACGCGCCTGGACGTGCTCATTTTCGAGACCCCGCTGCTCGACGCGCAAGGCCAGCACCAGGGCTGGATGAGCGCGGTGCTGGACGTGAGCGAGCAGCGGCGCGTCGAGGCGCAGTCGCGCGCCGCGCAGGAGCGGCTGGAGGCGACGGCCCACCTCGCCACGGTGGGGGAAATGGCCTCGCTCCTGAGCCATGAGATCAACCAGCCCCTGGCCGCGATATCGAGCTACGCCACCGGCGCGCTCAACCTGCTGGCCCCTGGCGGCGCCAGCGACGCCGGCGATGCCGGTACGCGCAGTGCACCGCGGGAGGACCTGCGCAGCGCCGTGCAGCACATCGCGGACCAGGCCGCACGTGCGGGCCGCGTGGTGCAGGGCGTGCACAACCTGGTGCGCCGGCGTGGCCAGGCGCGCGAGCCCGTGGCCGCCGAGGCGCTGCTGGGCGCCGTGCTGCCGCTGATCCACCTGCAGGCGCGCGCCAACGGCGTGCGCCTGGTCAGCAGCGTGGAGCCGGGGCTGCCCCCGGCGCTGTGCGAGCGCACCATGGTCGAGCAGGTGCTGCTCAACCTGGCGCGCAACGCCATCCAGGCCATGGAAGATACGCCCCCCGACACGCGGGTGCTGGAGCTGCAGGTGCGCGCCGCGCTGCCCGGCGCGCAGGGCGCATGGCTGGAATTCGTGGTCGTCGATGGCGGCAAGGGCATCGCCCCCGAGGTGGCGGCCCAGCTGTTCACGCCGTTCTTCACCACGCGCGCGCAAGGCACCGGCCTGGGCCTGAACCTGTGCCGCACGGTGGTCGAGCAGCATGGCGGCGTGATACGGTTCGCGGCGAACGCGCCGCGCGGCATGGTCTTTCTCTTCACGCTGCCCGCCGGGCAGTCCCGCAACCTACCCGAATGAGCCCGCCATGGAGCCCCTGAACACCGCCTGCGTCTTCATCGTGGACGATGACGCCGCCGTCCGCGAGGCGCTGGCCTGGCTGCTGCGCTCGCGCCGCCTGCACAGCGAGTCCTTCGACAGCGCCGAAGCCTTCGCGGCGGCGCTGCAGGCGCGCGCGCCGCTGCGCCACAGCGCCTGCCTGCTGCTCGACATCCGCATGGGCGCCCTGAGCGGGCTGGCGCTGTTCGAGCAGTTGCTCGCCCAGGGCGCGCTGGCCACGCTGCCGGTCATCTTCCTGACCGGCCATGCCGACGTGCGCACGGCCGTGGACGCGGTGCAGCGCGGCGCCTTCGATTTCTACGAGAAACCCTTTTCCGACAACGCCCTGGTGGACCGCATCGAGCAGGCCCTGCGCGCCTCCGGCGCCCAGCTCGCGGCCCAGCGCGCGCAGGCCGCGCTGGCCGCGCGCCTGACCGAGCTGACCGAGCGCGAGCGCGACGTGATGCAGCTGGTGGCGCAGGGGCTGCCCAACAAGCTGATCGCCGACCAACTGGGCATCAGCGTGCGCACGGTGGAAGTGCACCGTGCGCGCGTTTTCGACAAGATGCAGGTCAAGTCGGCCGTGGAACTGGCCAACGTCCTGCGCCAAGATGGCGGCGATCAGCCGCGCGGACGCTCGCCCACGTAGATCTCGACGCGGCGGTTGCGCGCGCGGCCGTCCAGGGTGTCGTTGCTGGCGACCGGCTGGTGCGAGCCACGGCCTTCGACCTGGATGCGCGCGCCGCTCACGCCGCGCAGGGTGAGGAAGTTGCGCGCGCTCTCGGCGCGCGCCAGCGACAGCGGGTTGTTGATGGCGTCGCTGCCCGTGCTGTCGGTGTGGCCGACGATGCGCACCTCGGCGTTGGGGTTGTTGCGCAGGCCGTCGGCGAAGCGCTCGAGGATGGGGGCGAAGTTGGCCTTGATGTCGGAGCGGCCGGTATCGAACGAGATGTCGCTCGGAATATCGAGCTTGAGCTGGTTGTCGGCCGTCTGCACCACGCCCACGCCAGTGCCCTGGGTGGCCTGCTCCATGTCGCGCCGCTGCTGCTCCATGTGCTGCGACCAGATGTAGGTGCCCAGGGCGCCCACGCCCGCGCCGAGCACCGCGCCCGTGCCCACGCTGCCCCCCGTGGCCGCGCCAACCACGGCACCCGCCACGGCGCCCACGCCCGCGCCGGTGGCCGTGCGGCGCTGGGTATCGGACATGTTGGCACAGCCGCTGAGCAGCACGACGGCCGCGGCGACACCCAGAAGGGAACGATGAGAAGTACGCATGAGGCTTCCTTTGCAAAAGTGAAGAGGAACGCCCCATTATCGGCAGCGCCCGCGCACTCTGCACGCAGGGCGCAGCATTGTTTGCAATGGCGCAGGGGCGTGGCCGCCGCTTCACGGTCCGTCCGGTCCGTCCTTCGGCCCGTCCTCCGGCGCGCGCGGCGGCTCGCCCCGGCGCCGTCCCGCGAACATGGTCCACCACACGATGCCCAGCAGCAGCGCCAGCGCCAGCAAGGCTTCAAGCACAATCCAGCCCATGATTTCCCGACCCCTGCGCGTTGTCCTGACGACGCTGATTGTAGGAACGCTGGCGGCCTGCTCCACCCCGCCGCCGCCCGCGCCCCAGCAGCCCCCGGCCGGCATGCCCGCGCCCGTGGCACCCGTGCCCGGCGACACTGGGCCGCTGCCGCCGCCGCTGGCCCAGGGCAAGAGCCGCTGGGTGCCGGTGCACTGGTCGGAACTGCCCGGCTTCGACAGCGACGCGCTGCACGAGGCCTGGAATGCCTGGATCAAGGGCTGCGAGCGCCCCGCGCCCGCGTTCGCACCGCTGTGCGCCGAGGTGCGGCGCCTGTCCATCGCCAGCGCCGAGGAGCAGCGCGCCTGGATGGTGGCGCGGCTGCAGCCCTACCGCATCGAGGCCTTCGACGGCCGCGCCGACGGGCTGCTCACCGGCTACTACGAGCCGCTGATGGACGCCGCGCGCCTGCCCGGCAACGGCTTCAACGTGCCGCTGTACCGGCTGCCGGCCAGCTTCGAGCGCAAGCCCTGGTACACGCGCCAGCAGATCGAGACGCAGCCCGAGGCCCAGGCCGCGCTCGCCGGGCGCGCCATCGCCTGGCTGCGCGACCCGGTGGACGCGCTGGTGCTGCACATCCAGGGCTCGGGCCGGCTGCGCGTGACCGAGCCCGACGGCAGCCAGCGCCTGGTGCGCCTGGCTTTCGCCGGCACCAACGACCACCCCTACCAGAGCGTGGGCCGCTGGCTGCTCGACCAGGGCGCCACGCGCGATGCCACCTGGCCCGGCATCAAGGCCTGGATCGCCGCCAACCCGCAGCGCGTGAACGAGCTGCTGTGGAGCAACCCGCGCTACGTGTTCTTCCGCGAGGAACCGCTCGACGGCCTGGACGCCGCCTTCGGCCCCAAGGGCGCGCAGGGCGTGGCACTGACCCCCGGGCGCTCCATCGCCGTGGACCGGCAGAGCATTCCCTACGGCACCCCGGTGTGGCTGGCCTCCAGCGGCCCGCAGGTGCAACTGGCGCGCCTGGTGATGGCGCAGGACACGGGCAGCGCCATCGTGGGCGCGGTGCGGGCGGACTTCTTCACCGGCTGGGGCCCCGAGGCGGGCGACGTGGCCGGGCGGCTCAAGCAGGGGCTGCGCCTGTGGGCGCTGTGGCCTAAATAATGGCCAAATCGGCCTCCAGCGCTTATGCAGCAAGCGCCAAAAGCTACTGAATCAGGAGCATCCATGCGCGTGACCGGGCCCCAGTTGCGCACCGTGCTGCTCGCCCAGGCCATCGAGCACACGGACAGCGGGCGCACCCTGGTCAGCCAGCCCGCGCTGGAGGAGGCCACGCGCAGCGCCGTGGCCGCCGCCCGTGCGCGCGGCGTGCAGCGCGTGGACGTGGGCGACGTGGTGCTGCAGCGCGCCGCCGCCATCGCCGAACACGCCAGCGCCCGCGACGCCGCCGTGGCCGCGCTGCGCCAGCCCGGCGCGCGCTGGCGCTGGCTGGCGCGCGGCCTGCCGCTCGCGGCGCTGCTGCTGGGGCTGGCCATCGACCGCATCGCCAACGCGCACCGGGTAGACCTGCTCTCGCCGCCGCTGCTCCTCGTGCTGGCGTGGAACCTGGCCGTGTACCTGCTGGTCGCGTGGCAGGCATGGCGCCCGCCCCGGCCCCAGCCCTGTGCGTGGCTGCAGGGGCTTGGCCACATCGGCCGCCCCGGCGGCCCGCGCGGGCTGGCGGCGCGCATCGCGGCGGACTTCCACGCCCGCTGGCTCGCGCACGCGGCCGGCGCGCTGCGGCAGCGCGCCGCCTGCGTGCTGCACCTGTGCGCCGCCGCCTGGGGCGCGGGCATCGCGCTGTCGCTGCTGCTGCGCGGGCTGGTGGTGCGCTACCAGTTCGGGTGGGAGAGCACGTTTCTCGACGCTGCGCAGGTGCACGCCATCGCCGCCGTGCTGTTCTGGCCGCTCACCGCGCTGTTCGGCCTGGCGCCGTTCACGCTGCCGGAGATCGCGGCCGCGCAGAACTTCGCGGGCGAGGGCACGGCGGGCAGCCGCTGGGTGTGGATGTACGTGGGCTTGCTGCTGCTCGCCGTGGTGCTGCCGCGCCTGGCCCTGGCGGCCTGGGCGCACTGGCGCGGGGCGCGCTGGCAGGGCCGCATCGACCTGGAGAGCGCCGCCTTCGACGCCCTGCGCGCCAGCCTGCCGGGCGATTGGGTGATCGGCCTGCAGGGCCCGCAGGCCCAGGTCCTGCAGGACGTGCAGAGCGCGCACGGCGACCGCCTGCGGTTCACCTGCGCCAGCGAGCCGGTGGACGCCGTGCTGGCCTGGGGCGGCGGCGCGCCCCCGCCCGCGTGGCAGGCCGCGCCCCGGCTTGCGCTGCGCTGGGAGGACTTTGGCGCCAGCTGGGTGCTGGAGCCCGCCCTGTTCGACCGGCTGGACGCCGCCCTGCCCGCGCACCGCCCCGCCCTGGCGCGCCTGCGCGCGGCCTGGGTGGAGCGCAATGCGCGGCGCTTCGACCAATCCGTGCAGGCCCTGGCGCAGCACCTGCGCGCCTGCGCCAGCCTGCCCCCCGGCGACGCGGCCGCCCCGTATGCGCAGCAGGTGCAGGCGCTTGACGCCGCGTTGCGCGCCCTGCACGGCCTGCCGCCCGCAGCGCCGGTGGCCGGGCACGCGCCACTGCCCGCGCCCCGCCACGCCGGCGGCGCGGCCCTGGCCCTGGGCACGTCGGCGGGCGCCGCCGCCGGCGCGGCCGCGGGGGCCAAGGCGGGCGCGCTGATCGACCTGGGCACGGGCGGCCTGACGCTGGGCGCGGGCACGGCCCTGGGCGCGCTGCTGGGCGGCACCACGGCATGGGCCGTGCGCGCATTCCAGAAGAAGGACGAAGGGCGGCAGGCGCTGCTGCGCCACGCGGCCGAGGCGGCCTGCGCGCACTACCTGGCCATCGCCCACCAGGCCCGCCTGCCCGCGCACGAGGCCGCCGGGCTGGCCCGCCGCTGGCAGGCCGAGGTCACCGGCACGGTGGCCGCGCACGAGGCCGGGCTGGCGGCGGCGCTGCAGGCGCCCGCCGCCGATACGGCCCTGCCGGCGCTGCTGCGCGCCATGCTGTTGGGGATTCTGCGGCGCAGCTTTGCCGACGCCGCCGAATTTGAGTGAAATCGCCCCCCAGCGCTTATGCAGCAAGCGCTGGAAGCTATTCAATCCATAGCAATCAGGACTTGGCAGGCGCCAGGTGCTTGAGCGGCAGCGCGCCGCCGGCCTTGACCTCGCCCAGGGAAAAGCTGGTGTGCATGTCCTGCACATGGGGCAGGTTGAGCAGCACGTTGCGGGCGAACTGCGAAAAGCTGTCCAGGTCGCGCGCCACCACCTGCAGCTCGAACGTGCCCGTGCCGCTGATGTAGTGGCACGACACCACCTCGGGGATCTGGCGGATGGCCTCCTCCATCTCGCGCGCCAGGCTGGCGTGGTTGCGCGTGGCGTCCAGGCGCACGAAGGCCAGCACGCCCAGGCCGATCCGGTGGCGGTCGATCTCGGCGTGGTAGCCCTTGATGAAGCCGGCCTCCTCCAGCGCGCGCACGCGCCGCCAGCACGGTGCGGCCGACAGGCCCACGCGCTGGGCCAGTTCGGCGTTGGTGAGGCGCGCATCGGCCTGCAGCTCGTGCAGGATGGCGACGTCGAATTTGTCGAGTGTGTTCAATTAAGGACCATTTAAGGAAAGATTCTTTCCGAAGATAGCCCAAAGCACGCAAAGAAAGCAAAGACATATCTGCACGGCGGGCCTACACTCCACGGCGTGCGCCACGCTACCCGCGGGGCGCGCCCTGCAGGGCCGCCGCCACAAGAAGCGGCCTTTTCGACCACGATGGAGACAAAACCATGAATGCCCCGCTGCCCGAGCACGTCCGCCGCGCGCTCGAAACCGTCACGCTCGACGACAAGTACACACTTTCCGAAGGCCGTGCCTTCATGAGCGGCGTGCAGGCCCTGGTGCGCCTGCCCATGCTGCAGCGCGAGCGCGATGCCGCCGCGGGGCTGAACACCGGCGGCTTCATCAGCGGCTACCGCGGCTCCCCCCTGGGCACCTACGACCAGGCCCTGTGGAGCGCGCGCAAGCACCTGGCCGAGCACCACATCGTCTTCCAGCCCGGCGTGAACGAGGAGCTGGGCGCCACCGCCGTGTGGGGCACGCAGCAGCTCGACCTGTACCCCGACCAGAAGAAGTACGACGGCGTGTTCGGCATCTGGTACGGCAAAGGGCCGGGCGTGGACCGCTGCTCGGACGTGTTCAAGCACGCCAACATGGCCGGCACGGCCCAGCATGGCGGGGTGATCGCGGTGGCGGGCGACGACCACATCAGCAAGAGCAGCACGGCGGCGCACCAGAGCGACCACATCTTCAAGGCCTGCGGCCTGCCGGTGTTCTTCCCGTCGAGCGTGCAGGACATCCTGGACATGGGGCTGCACGCCTTCGCCATGAGCCGCTTCTCGGGCCTGTGGTCGGGGCTCAAGACGATCCAGGAGGTGGTCGAGTCTTCCAGCAGCGTCGCCATCGACCCGCACCGCGTGAAGATCCTGCTGCCCGAGGACTTCCAGATGCCGCCGGGCGGCCTGCACATCCGCTGGCCTGACGTGCCGCTGGAGCAGGAAGCGCGCCTGATGGACTACAAGTGGTACGCGGCGCTGGCCTACGTGCGTGCCAACCGGCTCAACTACAACGTCATCCAGGGCCAGAACGACCGCTTCGGCATCATCGCCAGCGGCAAGGCCTACAACGACATGCGCCAGGCGCTGGTGGACCTGGGCCTGGATGACGACACCTGCCGCCAGCTCGGCATCCGCGTGCACAAGGTGAACGTGGTGTGGCCGCTGGAGGCCACCATCACGCGCGACTTCGCGCAAGGGCTGCAGGAAATCCTGGTGGTGGAGGAAAAGCGCCAGGTCATCGAGTACCAGCTCAAGGAGGAGCTGTACAACTGGCGCGCCGACGTGCGCCCCAACGTGCTGGGCAAGTTCGACGAGCAGGAGGGCGACAACTCGGGCGGCGAATGGAGCATGCCCAACCCGAGCCAGAACTGGCTGCTGCGCCCCAAGGCCGACCTGACGCCGGCCATCATCGCGCAGGCCATCGCCAAGCGGCTGAAGAAGCTGGGCGTGCCGCAGGACATCGTGGCGCGCATGGACCAGCGCCTGGCCGTGATCGCCGCGCGCGAGCAGGCCCTGCAGGCCACCCCGGCCGCCGCCACGGGCGACCGCCAGCCGTGGTTCTGCAGCGGCTGCCCGCACAACACCAGCACGCGCGTGCCCGAGGGCTCGCGCGCCGTGGCCGGCATTGGCTGCCACTACATGACCACGTGGATGCCCGACCGCAGCACCAGCACCTTCACGCAGATGGGCGGCGAGGGCGTGACCTGGGTGGGGCAGGCGCCGTTTTCCAAGACCGCGCACGTGTTTGCCAACCTGGGCGACGGCACCTACTTCCACAGCGGGCTGCTGGCGATCCGCCAGAGCATCGCCTCGGGCGCCAACATCACCTACAAGATCCTCTACAACGACGCCGTGGCCATGACCGGCGGCCAGACCGTGGGCGAGCGCCCCGAGGGCCACTCGGTGGCACAGATCGCGCACAGCCTGCGCGCCGAGGGCGTGGTGAAGCTGGTGGTGGTGACCGACGAGCCAGCCAAGTACCAGGGCCGCACCCACCCGGCCAACAGCGCGCGCGCGGGCCACCCCGAGCTGCTGAACGACCTGCCGCCGGGCATCGAGGTGTTCCACCGCAGCGAGCTGGACCGCATCCAGCGCGCATTCCGCGAGATCAAGGGCTGCAGCGCCATCATCTACGACCAGACCTGCGCCACCGAGAAGCGCCGCCGCCGCAAGCGCGGCAGCCTGGCCACGCCCGACAAGACCGTGGTCATCAACGAGCTGGTGTGCGAGGGCTGCGGCGATTGTTCGGTGCAGTCCAACTGCCTGTCGGTGGAGCCGGTGGAGACCGAGTTCGGCCGCAAGCGCCGTATCAACCAGAACAGTTGCAACAAGGACTTCTCCTGCGTCAACGGCTTCTGCCCGAGCTTCGTCACCGTCGAAGGCGGCACGCTGAAGAAGCCCGCCAGGCAGAAGAAGGGCGACCTGTCGGCGCTGCCCGGCATCCCCGAGCCGACGCTGCCGCTGGCCGAGCAGGCCTGGGGCATCGTCGTGGCCGGCGTGGGCGGCACGGGCGTGATCACCATCGGCTCGCTGCTGGGCATGGCCGCGCACCTGGAAGGCAAGGGCGTCATCACGCAAGACGCCGCCGGCCTGGCCCAGAAGGGCGGGGCCACCTGGAGCCACATCCAGATCGCCAACCGCCCCGAGGCCATCCACACCACCAAGGTGGACACGGCCAAGGCCGACCTGGTGATCGGCTGCGACGCCATCGTCGCCGCGCACAAGACCACCCAGGCCGCCATGCGCGCGGGCCGCACCTTCGTGGCGCTGAACACGCATGGCACGCCCACGGCGGCCTTCGTGACCAACCCGGACTGGCAGTTCCCCGGCGGCCACTGCGAAAACGCCATCGCCTCGGCCGTGGGCGCCGGGCTGGTGGGCGCGTTCGACGCCGAGCAGGCCGCCGTGCACCTGCTGGGCGACAGCATCTACACCAACCCGCTGCTGCTGGGCTACGCGTGGCAGAAGGGCCGCATCCCGCTGGGCCGCGCCGCGCTGATGCGCGCCATGGAGCTCAACGGCGTGCAGGTGGAGAACAACCAGGCCGCGTTCGAGTGGGGCCGCCGCTGCGCGCACGACCTCGCGGCCGTGCAGGCGCTGTTCCAAGCCGCGCAGGTGATCCAGTTCGTCAAGAAGCCGGGGCTGGCCGAAATGGTGGCCAAGCGCGTGGAATTCCTCACGGGCTACCAGGACGGCGCCTACGCCGCGCAGTACAAGGCCTTCGTGGACCAGGTGCAGGCCGCCGAGGCCCACCTGGACAGCGGCACCCGCCTGAGCGAGGCCGTGGCGCGTTACCTGTTCAAGCTCATGGCCTACAAGGATGAATACGAAGTGGCGCGTCTGCACACCGACCCCGCCTTCACGCAGAAGCTGGCCGGCATGTTCGAGGGCGACTACCGCGTGGTGCACCACATGGCGCCGCCCCTGACCGCCAAGCGCAACGACAAGGGCGAGCTGGTCAAGCAGCCCTACGGCCCCTGGATGCGCACCGCCTTCACCTGGCTGGCGCGCATGAAGGGCCTGCGCGGCGGCGCGCTGGACATCTTCGGCAAGACCGAGGAACGGCGCACCGAGCGCGCGCTGATCGCCGAGTACCGCGCCTGCATCGAGGAGCTGCTGGCCGGCCTGAACGCCGGCAACCTGGCGCTGGCGGTACAGATCGCCCGCATTCCCGAAGACATCCGCGGCTTTGGCCACGTGAAGGAGCGCCACCTGAAGGCCGCGCGCGCCCAATGGGAGCGCCTGATGCAGCAATGGCGCCAGGGCGCGCGCGCCTCGGCCTGATCGTTTGCTATCGAATAAAGAGCTGCCAGCGCTTGCCAGACAAGCGCTGGCGGCTCTTTTTGCTTGAAACGGGAAATCCCCCGAAGTTGCGCCAGGGCGCCGGGGCCGGGGAACTGGTGCCGCATACAATGCTCTGTTACCCTGCCCCGCCCATGGCCTGGGGCAAGCCCTTTTTGTCTTACACATCCGTTGTGGAGTTATTCCCGTGTTTATTTCCTCTGCCTTTGCACAGACCGCGCCCGCAGCCGCTTCCGGCGGCGGCGACATGATGTCCCAGCTCACGGGCATGCTGCCGCTGGTGCTGATGTTCGTGGTGCTGTACTTCGTCATGATCCGTCCGCAGATGAAGCGCCAGAAGGAACACCGCAGCATGATCGACGCCCTCTCCAAGGGCGACGAAGTGGCCACGGCCGGCGGCATCCTGGGCACGGTGACGCGCCTGTCCGAAGGCGTGCTGTACATCCAGATCGCCCAGGGCGTGGAAGTGCAGATCCAGCGCAGCGCCGTGGCGCAGGTGCTGCCCAAGGGCACGATCAAGTAAATCGCCGTTTTGTTGACCCCGGGGGCGGCGCTCAGGCGGCCGCTTCCTCCACACTGTCTCCAGTGAGCTAAGAGCGCCATCATGAACCGTTACCCGGTCTGGAAGTACGCGATCCTGGTCATCGCGCTGCTGGTGGGTGCGCTGTACACCCTGCCCAATTTCTTCGGCGAGGCACCTGCCGTGCAGGTCTCGTCGGCCAAGGCCACCATCAAGGTCGATACCGCCGTCCAAGCCCGCGTGGAAGAGGCGCTCAAGGCAGCGGGCGTGACGCCCGACAGCGTGGGCTTCGACGGCAACTCGGTGCGCGCGCGCTTCGACACGCCCGACACCCAGCTCAAGGCCAAGGACGTGCTGCAGAAGGCCCTGGTGCCCGACGCCAGCGACCCGCCCTACATCATCGCGCTGGGCCTGGTCTCGCGCTCGCCCGCCTGGCTCAAGGCCCTGCACGCGCAGCCCATGTTCCTGGGCCTGGACCTGCGCGGCGGCGTGCACTTCATGCTGCAGGTGGACATGCAGGCGGCGCTGACCAAGAAGGCCGAATCCTTCGCCGGTGACCTGCGCACCAGCCTGCGCGAAAAGAACATCCGCCACGGCGGCATCGGCCGCGACGGCCAGGCCGTGGAGATCAAGGTGCGCGACGAGGCCACGCTGACGGCCGCGCGCAACCTGGTGGCCGACCAGTTCCCCGACCTGGTGGCCACCACCGGCCCGGACGGCGACGGCTTCAAGCTGCGCGCCACCATCAAGCCCGAGGCCCTGCGCAAGGTGCAGGAGCAGGCGCTGAAGCAGAACATGGTCACGCTGCACAACCGGATCAACGAGCTGGGCGTGGCCGAGCCGGTGATCCAGCAGCAGGGGCTGGACCGCATCGTGGTGCAGTTGCCCGGCGTGCAGGACACGGCCAAGGCCAAGGACATCCTGGGCCGCACGGCCACGCTGGAAGTGCGCATGGTGGACGAATCCACCGAGGCGCGCGCCGCCGAGCTGGGCAGCGGCCCAGTGCCGTTCGGCGACGAAAAATACCTCGACCGCAACGGCATGGCCGTGATCGTGAAGAAGCAGGTGGTGCTGACGGGCGAGAACCTCACCGATGCCCAGCCCGGGTTCGACGGCCAGACGCAGGAGCCCACCGTGAACCTGGTGCTCGACGCCAAGGGTTCGCGCATCTTCAAGGACATCACGCGCGAGAACGTCGGCAAGCGCATGGCCATCGTGCTGTTCGAGAAGGGCAAGGGCGAAGTCGTCACGGCGCCCGTGATCCGTTCCGAGATCGGCGGCGGCCGCGTGCAGATCTCCGGCCGCATGACCACCGTGGAAGCCAACGACACCGCGCTGCTGCTGCGCGCCGGCTCGCTCGCCGCGCCGATGGAGATCATCGAGGAATACACCATCGGCCCGAGCCTGGGCGCCGACAACATCGCGCGCGGCATCAACTCCGTGGTCTGGGGCTTGGTGGCGATTGCCGCCTTCATGTGCGTGTACTACATGCTGTTCGGCGTGTTCTCCACCATCGCGCTGTCGGTCAACGTGCTGATGCTGATCGCCATCCTGTCGATGCTGCAGGCCACGCTGACGCTGCCCGGCATCGCCGCCATGGCGCTGGCGCTGGGCGTGGCCATCGACTCGAACGTGCTCATCAACGAGCGCATCCGCGAGGAGCTGCGCGCCGGCGTGACGCCGCAGGCGGCGATTGCCGCGGGCTACGAGCGCGCCTGGGCCACCATCCTGGACTCGAACGTGACCACGCTGATCGCCGGCCTGGCGCTGCTGGCCTTCGGCTCCGGTCCGGTGCGCGGCTTCGCCGTGGTGCACTGCATCGGCATCCTCACCAGCATGTTCTCGGCCGTGTTCTTCTCGCGCGGGCTGGTCAACCTCTGGTACGGCCGCCGCAAGAAGCTCAAGAGCGTGGCGATCGGCCAGGTGTGGAAGCCCGACGACGCCTCCGAGATGCGCTCCGTGGCCGCGCGCGGCAGCAATAACTGAAGAAGGGGAAGACCATGGAATTCTTCCGCATCAAAAAAGACATCCCGTTCATGAAGTACGCGTTGGTGCTCAACGCGGTGTCCTTCATCACCTTCGCGCTGGCGGTGTTCTTCCTCGTCACGCGCGGGCTGCACCTGTCGGTGGAGTTCACGGGCGGCACTGTGATGGAAGTGGCCTACACGCAGACCGCCGACGTCGCCAAGGTGCGCGAGACGGTGGCCGGGCTGGGCTACTCCGACGTGGTGGTGCAGAACTTCGGCACCTCGCGCGACGTGATGATCCGCCTGCCGGTGCAGAAGGGCGTGACCTCGGCCCAGCAGAGCGAGCAGGTGCTGGCCGCCCTCAAGGGGCAGGACGACAGCGTGCAGCTGCGCCGCACCGAATTCGTCGGCCCGCAGGTGGGCGAGGAACTGGTGCACGGCGGCCTGATGGCGCTGGGCATGGTGGTGCTGGGCATCGTGATCTACCTGGCGCTGCGCTTCGAGTGGAAGTTCGGCGTCGCGGCCATCATCGCCAACCTGCACGACGTGGTCATCATCCTGGGCTTCTTCGCGTTCTTCCAGTGGGAGTTCTCGCTCTCGGTGCTGGCGGGCGTGCTGGCGGTGCTGGGCTATTCGGTGAACGAGTCGGTGGTGATCTTCGACCGTATCCGCGAGGCATTCCGCAAGTTCCGCAAGCTCAGCACGGCCGAGGTGATCGACCACGCCATCACCTCCACCATGAGCCGCACCATCATCACCCACGCCTCGACCGAGGCGATGGTGCTCTCGATGTTCTTCTTCGGCGGCCCGAGCCTGCACTACTTCGCGCTGGCACTGACCATCGGCATCCTGTTCGGCATTTACTCCTCGGTGTTCGTGGCCGCGGCCATCGCCATGTGGCTGGGCGTCAAGCGCGAAGACCTGGTGAAGACCGGCAAGAAGGAAGAGGGCGGCGACCCCAACGATCCGAACGCAGGCGCCGTCGTCTGATGCACTAGCCGCCAGGATCACCGGCCATGCCGCTCCCCCCGAACGCCCCCTCGCACCCGCTGGCCACGTTGGCGCGCCAGCGTTTTGTCCAGGGGCTGTGCGGCGGGATTCCCCAGCTCGACAAAAGCCTGCAGGAATTCCTCAACGCGCTCATCGCCCAGACCGGCACGACGCGCGAGATGCAGGACCGGCGCGATACCTGGCAGCGCTACCGCGACCAGCGCCAGGCCTGGGCCCGCGCTGTGGTCGGTGCCTGGCAGAAGGCGCTGAATACGCCCGCCGCCCCCGTGGCGCAGGCACCGGCCGGCGGCCTGGAACTGGCCCTGGCCCTGGTGGACGACGACGTGGTGGAGAACAAGATCCTTGCCTCCCGCCTAGCCCTCACCGTGATGGATGCCGTGGGCAGCGTTTTCGATCCGGTGCGCCAGCGCACCCAGCAGCTCGAAGGCCAGGAGCTCTCCAGCCAGGACATCCTGCGCCCGGAGTCCTGCTGCCAGCTGCTGGTCGAACAATGGGTGGAAGCCAAGCTGCCGCGCGCCGACCTGCAGACCCTGATCGACCCGCTGCAGCGGGCCTTGGCCGAGCTGCTGCAATCCCAGTACCAGGCGCTCAACACGCTGTACGACGAGCGGGGCGTGGTGGTGCAGACCGACCTGCGCGCCCGGGTGCGCCGGGCGGCCTCGCCCCCCGGCGCCGGCCCATCCACGGGCGGCAGCATGGCGGGCGGCCTGGAAACGGGCCAGGGCGGCATGGGCGGCGCCACCGGCATGACGGCCCAGGCGCTCGCGCACGCGGGTGCCGCACCGCACCTGCGCCACCTGGCGCACGCGCCCCCGGGCTACGCTCCGCAGGGCCCGGGCATGCCGATGGCCGGCATGGGCATGGGCGCGGCGCCGCTGGTGCGCGCACGCCAGCGCGCCCAGAGCGTGATGACCCAGTTGCGCCGCCTGCTGGTCCAGCCCGCCACTGGCTACGACATGGCGCAGGCCCCGCCCGCCACGCAGGCGCTGACCCAGGCGCTGGCCGCCCAGCGCGTGCAGGCCAGCACCTTCTACAGCAGCCTGGGCGCGATGGCCCCGGATGCCGGCCCGGTGGCCGTGGTCCAGCTCGTGGGCCAGGTGCGCGAGCAATCGACCGAGCTCAAGAAGAAGGCTGCCACGGCGAGCGAGAAAGCCATCATCGAGGTGGTGGCGCTGATGTTCCAGAGCATCCTGACGGAAGACCGGATTCCTTCCGCCGTGCGCGTCTGGTTCGCGCGCCTGCAGGTGCCGGTGCTGCGCGTGGCGCTGGCCGAGCCCGAGTTCTTCAGCAACCTCGACCACCCGGCCCGGCGCCTCATCGACCGCATGGGCGCCTGCGTGATGGGGTTCGATGCCTCTTCCATCAACGGCAATGCGCTCGAAGCCGAGGTGCGGCGCATCGTGCAGGTGATCGAGCAGTACCCGGAAACCGGGCGGCGCGTGTTCCAGCTCGTCTATGACGAATTCGAGAAATTCCTGGCCAAGTTCCTGACCGAGGGACAGGCCACGGCGAAACTGGTCAGCGTGGCGCAGCAGGTGGAGCAGCGCGAGACGCTGGCGATCCAGTACACCATCGAACTGCGCACCCTGCTTAAGGACATGCCGGTGCGCGACGAGATCCGCGAGTTCCTCTTCAAGACCTGGGCCGAGGTGCTGGCCCTGTCCGCCGTGCGCGACGGCGCGCAGCACGCCGACACGCTGGCCTACAAGCACACCGCCGCCGACCTGGTGTGGGCGGCCAGCGCCAAGCCCCACCGCAGCGACCGCGCCCAGGTGATCCAGAGCCTGCCGGGCCTGCTGCAGCGCCTGCGCCAGGGGCTGGCGCTGCTCGGCGTCGAGGGCGAGGCGCAGGATGCCCAGGTCAAGGCACTGACCGACACGCTGGCCGAGGCCTTCCTGGCCAAGACCGCAGCCATTCCGCAGGCGCACATCGACGCCATGGCCAAGCGCTTGGCCAACCTGGAGGACTTCATTGGCGACGCCACGTTGGGCGACATGCCGCTGTCGAGCGACAACATCGAGATGATGCTGGGCATCGACGCGTCGGCCATCCAGGTGATCGCTGATACCGGCGCCCCGGTCCAGGAGGACATGGTGGCCTGGGCCCAGGAGCTGCCCCTGGGCACCTGGTACCAGCTGGACCACAACGGGGCTTCCGCCCAGGTGCAATACGCCTGGCGCAGCGAGCGCAGGCAGCTGCACCTGTTCGCCGCCATTGATGGTTCCTGCTACCTGATCCAGCTGCGCCGCCTGGGCGCCTATCTGCAGGCCGGCCTGCTGGTGCCGCAGGACGAGGAAGGCCTGACGGTGCGCGCCACGCGCGACGCGCTGGCGAAGATCGACGCCAACCCCGAGCGGCTGCTCAACTGAGCGCCATGCGCTGAAAGCTGCCCCCGGGCAGGCGCGCCACCCGGCCCGCGAGTTCGTGCTCCAGCAATGCCACCTGCAAGGCGGCAGCGTCCATGCCGGTGCGCGCGATCAACGCGTCCAGGCCGATCGGATCCCAGCCCATGGCGGACAGCAGCGCGTCGCCGTCCTCCTGCGTCCTCTCGGCGGGCTGTGTCTGAACGGCCGGAGCCGGCAGCCGCAGCTCCTCCAGCACATCCTGGGTCGTCTCGACCAGCTTGGCTCCCTGGCGTATCAGCGCGTGGCAGCCGCGCGCCTGCGGCGACTGGATCGACCCGGGAATGGCGAACACCTCGCGCCCCTGCTCGGCCGCCAGGCGGGCGGTGATGAGGGAGCCCGACTGCAGCGCCGCCTCGACGACCAGCGTGCCCTGCGACAGCCCGGCGATGATGCGGTTGCGCTTGGGAAAGTTCGCCGCCAGCGGCGGCGTGCCCAGGGGGTACTCGCTGACCAGCAGGCCCTGGCGCGCGATGCGGTGCGCCAGGGCGCGGTGGCGGCTGGGATAGACCCGGTCCAGCCCGGTGCCCACGACCGCGATGGTCGCCAGGCAGCCTTCGGGGGCGTCTTCCAGTGCGCCTTCGTGCGCCGCGGCATCCACCCCCAGGGCCATGCCGGACACGATGCACAGCCCCGCCGCGCGCAAGGCCTTGGCAAACTGGCGCGCATGCAGGGCCCCCTGGGCCGTGGGGTTGCGGCTGCCGACCACCGCCAGGCACGGGGCGGGGAAAAACGACGGTCCGCCCAGCACGTGCTCCGGCCCCATCACGTACAGCAGCGGCGGCGGATCTTCGGTGGCCAGCAGCGGCGCGGGGTACGCGGCATCCGCCAGGGTGAGCACCCTGCGCCCCACGCCATCGGCTGCGCCGTGCAGCCATTGCCAGGTGGCCTCGGCCAGGGCCGCCAGCCCTTCGGGCTCCATGGACAGCGCCCGCGCCTGGGCCGCAGTCACATGGCCGTGCCACAGCGCGGGCAGCTGGAACACCTGCCCGGGCAGCCCGCACAGCGCGAGCAAGCGGCGCACCGTGTGGTTGCCCACTCCCGGTGTGAGCGTCAGGCGCAGCCAGGCGGCCAGTTCGCTGCGCTCCATGGCCAGCGCCCGGAAAGATCAGTTCGGGTTGATGAGCCGGTCGCCGACGCGCACGCCGCTCCCGAGCTGCAGCAGCAGCACGTACGAGACGCGGTCGAAGGTGCGGAACACCATCGCCAGGCCATTGCGCTCGCTGGGCAGCTTGATCGTGGCACGGTCGGGGTCGGTCTGGTCGAGGATGCGGTCCCCCTGGGTCACGATCTGCAGCACGTGGCCCGGCTCGATGCCATCGGCCGTTCCCTTGTTGATGGTCACCACCTGGTTCTGCGCGGCATAGCGCACCTGGGTGCTGCCGTAGATCGACACCACGCGCGCATCCACCTCCGTTTGCGGCGCATGCGGCACATAGCTGGCGAAGGTGCGCTCCGGCGCGGGCAGCAGCCGGTCACCGGCGCGCACGTCCTCCTTGGTGCTGGACAGCATCACGGTGGCCGGCACGTATTCCGCGACGGTATGTCCCCGGCCATCGGAGGATTCTTCCAGCCCCTCGCCCTTGATCAGCTCGGCCTTGCCCAGGTACTGCCCCTCGTAGCCCAGGATGGCGCCGGTCAGCGGGTCCTTGAGCGCCACCGCATCGCGGTAGACCTGGAAGCGGCGCGGCTCCCCAGGCTCGCGCAGCAGCGGCTTGCCGGACTCGCCCCGCACATAGGCCCGGTCGCCGCTGGCCATGAGCACGCGCTCGTCCGTGGTGGCCACGATGCGCGGCGCGCGGGCGAAGGTGTCGTCGTCCACCACGATGGGCTCGACCAGGAAAGGCTCGATCAGATGCGGCTTGAGCGTGGGCAAGGCCAGATCCGCCAGGCTCTCGGTGCGCGTGCGTGGCGACAGCCGCACCGTCTCGGGCTCGGTCGAGCCCGGCTGCGTGGTGGACAGCCGCGCGTAGCCGCCCTGCCGGTCCAGGTACAACGTTTGCCCTGGGTAGATGCGGTGCGGATTCGCCACGGCCTGCAGGTTCATGCCCCACAGCTCGGGCCAGCGCCAAGGGCGCTGCAGGTACATGCCGGCAATGCCCCACAAGGTGTCCCCGCGCTTGACCACGTAGGTTTGCGGCGCGTTGGCGGCCAGCTCGGCCACGGGAATGCCGCTTTGCGCCGTCTGCTGGGCCGTGGCGCGCTGGGCGGCGGTCACGGGAGGCTGCTGCGCCGTGGCCGCCCCGGTGGCGGCCAATGCCGCCAACAGGCACAGCGCACGTGCGTGTGCGTGTGCGCCAGCCGCCTTGTGCTTGCTTGGTTGATGCATGGAAAAACGCCCTCTCACTGGCACCGCCCGGAATGCTCGGCAGGGCGAACATGGCGGTTGAATACATTACAAATCATCTCAGATTCTCTGCTCAAGCCCTTGATTGGGCAACGCTTATTGAAAACCGCATCTGCAAGCCTTGGTAAAAGTGGCGAAAATAACGACATATTCTCCATTCGGCCATGGCAATTCTTCCGATTCTTTGTTATCCCGATCCGCGCCTGCACAAAGTCGCCCAGCCCGTGCAGGCAGTGGATGCGCGCATCCAGTCGCTGGTCAGCGACATGCTGGCCACCATGTACGACGCGCAGGGCATCGGCCTGGCCGCTACCCAGGTGGACGTGCACGAGCGCGTGGTGGTCATCGACACCTCGGAGGAGCGCAACCAGCCACTGGTGCTGATCAACCCCGAGATCGTCTGGGCCAGCGCCGAGAAGGTGGTGGGCGACGAAGGCTGCCTATCCGTCCCCGGCATCTACGATGGCGTGGAGCGCTCCAGCGCCGTGCACGTGCGCGCCCTCGATGAAAAAGGCGCCGCGCGCGTGATCGAGGCCGAGGGCCTGCTGGCCGTGTGCATGCAGCACGAGATGGACCACCTGCTGGGCAAGGTGTTCGTCGATTACCTCTCGCCGCTCAAGCGCAACCGCATCAAGACCAAGATGCTCAAGCAGCAGCGCGAGGCCACGCGCGCATGAGGCTGGTCTTCGCCGGCACGCCGGAATTCGCCCGCGTGGCACTGGCGCAACTGCTGCAGGCGGGCCACGACATTCCCCTGGTGCTGACCCAGCCCGACCGCCCCGCCGGCCGGGGCATGAAGCTGCAGGCCTCGCCCGTCAAGCAGTGCGCGCTGCAGCACGGCATTGCCGTGGCGCAGCCCCTGAGCCTGCGCCTGGACGGCAAACACCCCGCCGACGCCGCGGCGGCCCGCGCCGCGCTGGAGGCCGCCCGGCCCGACGCCATGGTCGTCGCCGCCTACGGCCTGATCCTGCCGCAGTGGGTGCTCGACCTGCCGCGCCTGGGCTGCCTGAACATCCACGCCAGCCTGCTGCCGCGCTGGCGCGGCGCCGCGCCGATCCACCGCGCCATCGAGGCGGGCGACACCGAAACCGGCGTGACCATCATGCAGATGGATGCGGGCCTGGACACGGGCGGCATGCTGCTGGCGCAAGGCACCCCGATCGCCGCCACCGACACCACGGCCACGCTGCACGACCGCCTGGCCGACATGGGCGGGCGGCTGATCGTCCAGGCCCTCGACCTGGCGGCCCGCGGCCAGCTCACAGCCACGCCGCAGCCCGCCGAAGGCGTGACCTATGCGCACAAGATCGACAAGCACGAAGCGCTCATCGACTGGGCGCTGCCGGCCGAAACCATCGCCCGGCGCATCCGCGCCTTCGACCCTTTCCCAGGCGCCAGCACGCTGGCACAGGGCGAGGCGGTCAAGCTCTGGAGCTGCGAAATTGATAGCTGCTCGCGCTTGCCTGGTGCGGCTCCAGGCCAGATTTTATCTGTAGAAGACGCCAGCGTGCGCGTGGCCTGCGGCCAGGGCGTGCTGCGGCTCACGGTGCTGCAGCGCGCCGGCGGCAAGCGCCTGCCCGCCGCCGAGTTCCTGCGCGGCTTCGCCTTGCCGCAGGGGCTGGTGCTGGGCGCATGAACGCCGCCGCCCTGCTGCGCCAGCCGGCCTTCCGCCAGGGCATCACCGACATGCTGGGCACCGGCCTGGGCGTGGGCGCCTGGGGGCTGGTCACCGGCGTGGCCATGGTCAAGACGGGCATGCCGGTGGCGCTGGCGCTGCTCATGTCGCTGCTGGTGTACGCGGGCAGCGCGCAGCTGGCCGTGCTGCCGCTGCTGGCCGTGGGCGCGCCGCTGTGGGTGGTGTGGCTCACGGCGGCCTGCGTGAACCTGCGCTTCGTCATCTTCAGCAACATGTGGCGCAGCTACTTCGCCGCATTGCCGCTGCGCCAGCGCCTGACCCTGGGCTATTTCAGCGGCGACGTGATCTTCGTCGCCTTCCTCAAGCGCTACCCCGAGCCCCGGCCCGCGCCGGACCAGGTGCCGTATTTCTGGGGCGCGGCCAGCGTGAACTGGCTGGCCTGGCAGGTGCCGTCCATCGCTGGCATCCTGCTGGCCAACTGGGTGCCGCTGTCCTGGGGGCTGGGCTTCGCGGGCGTGCTGGCGCTGCTGGGCGTGCTGCTGTCGCTGCTGTTCGACCGCGCCACCTGGCTGGCCACGGGCGTGGCGGCCACGGCGGCCATCGCGGCCTTCGCGCTGCCGCTCAAGCTGAACATCCTCGTGGCCATCGCCGCGGCCATCGCGGCCGGCCTGCTGATGGAGGCCGTGGACCGGCGCCGCCACCACCCCGAGGTGGTGCTGGTGCCTGCCGACAGCGCCCTGCCCGAGGACGAACTGCAGCGCGTCGCGGCGGGCGACGAGGTGCCGCTGCGCGCGGAGCGCCATCCATGATGGACAACGGCTGGCTCGAACCCGTGCTCGCCATCCTGGGCCTGACGGTGATCACCGTGGTGACGCGCGCGTTCTTCATGATTCCCGAGCGCGAGCTGCCGCTGCCCGACTGGCTCAAGCGCGGCCTCAAGTACGCCCCGCTGGCCGCACTCACCGCCGTGATCGCGCCCGAGATCCTCATGGCGCAGGGCGCGCTCATCCACACCCTGCAGGACGCCCGCTGGCCCGCCGTGCTGTGCGCCACGGGCTACTACTTCTGGCGCCGCGGCATCCTGGGCACCATCGTCGTCGGCATGGCCGTGTACCTGCCGCTGCACATCGGGCTCGGCTGGTAGGCGCCAGGACGGGAGGCCGGGGCAGGCGCCGCCTACAATGTGCGCGCTTTTTTGCCATACCTCCCGCCATGAACATTCTGCGTTTCTCCGACCTGTGCGCCCAGGGCAAAGTCCAGGGCCAGCGCGTCTTCATCCGTGCCGACCTCAACGTACCCCAGGACGATGCCGGCCGCATCACCGAGGACACCCGCATCCGCGCCTCCGTGCCCTGCATCCAGATGGCGCTCGACGCCGGCGCCGCCGTGATGGTCACCAGCCACCTGGGCCGCCCCACCGAGGGCGAATTCAAGCCCGAGGACTCGCTCGCCCCCGTGGCGCAGCGCCTGTCGGAGCTGCTGGGCCGCGCCGTGCCGCTGGTGGCGCAGTGGGTCGATGGCGTACAGGTCGCGCCCGGCCAGGTGGTGCTGCTGGAGAACTGCCGCGTCAACCCCGGCGAGAAGAAGAACCAGCCCGCGCTGGCGCAGAAGATGGCCGCGCTGTGCGACATCTACGTGAACGATGCCTTCGGCACCGCGCACCGCGCCGAGGGCACGACCTACGGCATCGCCGAATACGCCAGGACGGCCTGCGCCGGCCCGCTGCTGGCAGCGGAGATCGACGCCATCACCAAGGCCCTGGCCCAGCCGAAGCGCCCGCTGGCCGCCATCGTCGCGGGCTCCAAGGTCTCGACCAAGCTGACCATCCTGCAGTCGCTGGCGCGCAACGTGGACCAGCTCATCGTCGGCGGCGGCATCGCCAACACCTTCATGCTGGCGGCCGGGCTGAACATCGGCAAGTCGCTGGCCGAGCCCGGCCTCGTGGGCGAGGCCAAGGCCGTGATCGACGCCATGGCCGCGCGCGGCGCCGAGGTGCCGATCCCCACCGACGTGGTGGTCGCCAAGACCTTCGCCGCCGACGCGCCTGCCACCGTCAAGCCCGCCACCGAAGTGGCGGACGACGACCTGATCCTCGACATCGGCCCCGAAACCGCCGCCCGGCTGGCACAGCAGCTCCTGCAGGCCGGCACCATCGTCTGGAACGGCCCGGTCGGCGTGTTCGAGTTCGCGGCGTTCGAGAACGGCACGCGCGCCATCGCCCAGGCCATCGCGCAGTCCAGCGCCTTCAGCATCGCCGGCGGCGGCGATACGCTCGCGGCCATCGCCAAATACGGCATCGAAAAGCAGGTGGGCTATATCTCCACCGGCGGCGGCGCATTCCTGGAAGTGCTGGAAGGCAAAACCCTGCCGGCATTTGAAATCCTGGAGCGCCGCGCCCGCCCTTGAAAATGCGCGGCACCGGGCGGCATATACATCTGGCAACAAAAATGCCGCCCAATCGCCATCCCCATGGGCCAAAAACAACAAATGCCAAGCGGCTGGCGCAGTTAGCGTAGTTTTCTCTTGTTTTTTGGCGAGTCTCGCACCCAAAATCATTCGCCAATGCCGGGGCGCCATCCCGCCCCGGCGCACCCATTTCCAATTCCGTAGGAGGGAACCATGTCCATTTCCAAGGCCATCGGCGCGGCCGTTCTGGTCGGCACCGCTGCCATGCTGACGGGCTGCGCCAACGCGCCCATCCCCGTGGCGGAGAATTTCCAATACACCAGCCAGCAGAAGGTGCGCTCCGCCGGCCACTGGGAACTGGTCTCGCGCGACGTGGTGGCCCAGACGCTGGGCACGCTCAACCAGGCAGGCGCCGCGGGCGCGCCCCTGTACGTGGCCCTGCCGCCGAACGCCAGCGCGTTCGACTACGCCTTCCGCGACTTCCTGATCACCCAGTTCGTGCAAAGCGGCACGCCCGTGATGCAGGCCCCGGGCCAGACCCTGGACGTGACCTACGAAGCCCAGGTGGTGCGCCACAACAGCGACCGCCCGCATTTCATTCCCGGCATGTTCACCATGCTGGCAGCCGGCGTGGGCGCCGCCTACGGCCTGCGCCACGAGCACGTGGACACCAAGGTCCTGGCCGGCCTGGGCCTGGCCGTCGCCGCCGACTATGCCAACAGCATCAACTCCGGCGGCCCGACGAACACCGAGATGATCCTCACGACCACCGTCTCGCGCAACGGCCAGTACGTGGCGCGCAAGACCGACGTGTACTACCTCGAGAACGCCGACACGCCGCTGTTCATGCGTGGCGCCGCGTACCGTCCCATGAACCTGAAGGTGGTGTCGCAATGAAGACCCTTGCCATCCTCTCCGCCGTGGCCGCCGCCGCCGTGCTGGCGGGCTGCAACAGCGCGCCGCAGAACGTGGGCCGCGCCGAGCCCACCTACCAGGACGCTGCCACCGCCCCGCTGCTGCAAAACAGCCGGGAGGCCGTCAGCAAGCTCACCGCCGGGTTCGACCTGAACGCCCTGGGCGGCGGCCCGGTGCTCGTGGCCACCGTGGTCAACGTCAACGACCTGAGCCGCTCGGCCCCGCTGGGCCGCACGCTGTCGGAGCAGTACGCCTCGCAGATGGCCGCGCTCGGCTTCAACGTCAAGGAAGTCAAGCTGCGCGGCGACATCTTCGTCAAGGAAGGCGCGGGCGAGCTGCTGCTGTCACGCGAGATCAAGGACATCGCGCGCAGCTACAACGCCTCGCTGGTGCTCGTGGGCACCTATTCGCCGGCCGCCAACTTCACCTACGTGAGCCTGAAGCTGGTGCGCACCGAGGACAGCCGCATCATCCGCGGCCACGACTACGCCCTGCCCAACGACCGCGACGTGCAGCGCCTGCTGGCCACGCCCCGCTGACACGCCACGCGCCGTCCCCGGCGCATGCGCTTCACGAAAAGGCTGCTTCGGCAGCCTTTTCGCTTGGCGGCGGGCAACTCTGCGCCGCCCACAGGCGCGCATACACCCCGCCCTGCGCCAGCAGCCCGTCATGCCGCCCCTGCGCCACCAGCCGCCCCTGGTCGAGCACCAGGATGTGGCCCGCGTGGCGCACGTTGTGCAGCCGGTGCGCGATGACGACCACGGTGCGCCCGCGCGCCAGCTCCGACAGCGCCTGCTGGATGTCCGCCTCGGCCGACGGATCGACGCTGGCGGTGGCCTCGTCGAGCAGCACGATCGGGGCGTCCTTGAGCAGCGCCCGCGCGATGGAAATGCGCTGGCGCTCGCCTCCGGACAGGGACGCGCCGCCTTCGTCGAGCACCGTGTCATACCCCTGCGGCAGCGCCGCGATGAAGCCATGCGCCTGCGCGCGCCGGGCCGCCGCGATGGCCTCCTCGCGCGTCGCACCAGGCCGGCCGATGCACAGGTTGTCCAGCACCGTGCCGGAGAACAGCACCACGTCCTGGAACACCATGGCGACATGGCGGTACAGCGCCTGCGAGCCGATGGCGCGCAGGTCGGCGCCGCCGATGCGGATGGCGCCCGCGTCCACGTCCCACAGCCGCGCGATCAGGTGCACCAGCGTGCTCTTGCCCGCGCCGCTCGGGCCGACCACCGCCGTCAGCGTGTTCGCCGCGATCACGCACGACACGCCCTCCAGCGCCGCGGGCGCGCCGGGCGCGTAGGCGAAGCGCACGCCCTCGAACACGATCGCGTGGCCCTCGGGCGCCTGCGCCGCGGCCGGTTCGGGCAGGGGCGGCTCGGCCAGCAGCGCCTCGATGCGGGCGAGCGCGCGCCGCGCGAAGCGCAGCAGCATGGTGGACAGCCCCACGTCGAACAACTGCCGGTACACCGGCAGCGCCAGCACCAGGAAGCACACCAGCACCTCGGGCGCCAGCGTGCCCTGCGCGATGCGCCACGCGCCCGCCAGCAGCAGGCCGACGTAGCCCGTCTCCAGCACCAGGCCATAGGCCACCAGCCACGGCGCGGGCCGGACCTCGGCGGCCAGCATGGCCGCATGCTGCGCATCGAGCACCGCGCGCAGCCGCTCGAACGCCTGCCCGAAACGCCCGAAGCCGCGCACCACCGCGATGCCCTGCACGTACTCCAGCAGCGCCGACTGCGCCGCCGCGTTGGCCGCGACCATGCGCGCGCCCGTGCGCGCCAGCGCGCGCTGCGCCAGGGCCATGGCCAGCAGCGCCAGCGGAATGCCCGCCAGCATCACCAGCGCCAGGCGCCAGTCCAGCCACAGCAGGAACAGCGCCAGGAACGCCGGCATCGCCAGCCCAGAGACGAAGACCCCGAGAAAGTGCGACCACAGGTTCTCGACCAGCTCCAGGTCGGACGTGAGCCGCGCCCCCAGGTCGCCGCCGCGCTGGCCGCCGAACCAGCCCATCGGCAGGCGGCGCAGGTGGCCGGCGACGCGCAGCCGCGCCGCGCCCATCATGGCGTAGGTGCCGCCGAAGACCAGCGGCATGCCGATGCGCCCGGCGGCGATGCGCAGCAGCACGCAGGCCGCCATCGCCAGCCCGATGCCCAGGATGCCGCCCGGCGTGGCGCTGCCCGCCAGCACCTGGCGCAGCAGCAGGTACAGCAGCGGGTACGGGGCCGCCGCGCACAGCCCCTCGGCCACGGCCCAGGCCAGGCCGCGCGCCAGCCGCGCGTCGCGCGTGCCCGAGAGGCGGAAACCGGCCTGGATCAACTCCGCGATCATGGTGTTCTCCTTTGCAATGAAATTGGCCTCCAGCGCCCGCCAGTCAAGCGCGAGCAGCTATCAAAAACGATGCAGCCAGGTGTCATGGCGCACCCAGCGACCAGCCGCGCGCCCGCTCGTGGTCGTGCCACAGGCGCTGGTAGGCCGGGCAGCCGCGCAGCAGCTCGGCGTGCGTGCCCTGGCCCGCCACGCGGCCGGACGCCAGCACCACAATGTGGCCGGCGTGCACCACCGTGCGCAGCCGGTGGGCGACCACCAGCACGGTGCGGCCCTGGCACAGCGCGCCCAGCGCCTGCTGGATCAGCGCCTCGTTCTCGGCGTCGACGCTGGCGGTGGGTTCGTCCAGCAGCAGGATGGGCGCGTCCTTGAGCAGCGCCCGCGCGATGGACAGGCGCTGGCGCTCGCCGCCCGACAGGCGCGCGCCGCGCTCGCCCAGCGGCGTGTCGTAGCCCTGCGGCAGCGCCATGATGAAGCCGTGCGCCTGCGCGGCGCGGGCTGCGGCCTCGATCTCGGCATCGCTGGCCCCGGGCCGCGCCAGCCGCAGGTTGTCGCGCACCGTGCCGTGCAGCAGGAACACCTCCTGGAACACGATGCCCAGCCGCGCCAGCAGCGCATCCAGCGGCCAGTCGTGGACATGAACGCCGCCCACGCGCAGGCTGCCGGCCTCGAATTCGTACAGCCGCGCCACCAGCCGCACCAGCGTGCTCTTGCCCGAGCCGCTGGCGCCAACCAGCGCCGTGACCTGCCCGGCGCGGGCGGTGAAGCTGACGCCGTCCAGCGCCAGGCGCTCGCCATAGCGGTGATGCAGGCCGCAAAACGCGATGTCCAACGGCCCCTCGGGCACCCGCGCCGTGTTCGATTCAGCCAGCGGCGGCGCGGCCAGCACCTCGCCGATGCGCGCCAGCGCCCCGGCGCGCTGCACCTGCTCGCCCAGCGCGAAGGTCAGGCGCAACAGCGGCGCCAGCACCGCCGGGGCCACCAGCAGGAACAGCACGTAGGTGGCAGCGTCCAGGCTGCCGCGCGCATGCAGCCACGCGCCCAGCGGCGCGACCACCACCAGGCTGGCCGTGAGCAGGCCGGTGAACAGCACCCAGCCGGCCGATGTTTCGCGCGCATAGCCGGCCACCCAGTCCGCCGCGCCGCGCACAGCCGCGGCCAAGTCGCCGAACGAGCGCGCGTCCAGCCCGAAGGCCTTGACCACGTGGATGCCGCGCACGTACTCGCCCACCTGGGCGGCAATGCGTTTTTGCAGCGCGCTCCAGGCGCGCATGCGCGCGCCGCTGCCGCGCATGAACCACCACTGCGCCAGCACGGCCAGCGGCAGCGGCGCCAGCGCCGCCAGCGCCATGCGCCAGTCGGCCGCGAACAGCAGCGCCAGCGCCGCCAGCGGCACGGCGGCGGCGGCCACGGCGTCGGGCAGCATGTGGGCGAAGAAGCCCTCCAGTGCGTTCACGTCGTCCGTCAGCGTGCGGCGCAGGCTGCCCGAATGGCGCCCGGCGAAGAAGGACAGCGGCACCTCGCCCAGGCGCCGCACCATGGCCAGGCGCAGCCGGTGCTGGATGGCGAACGCGCCGGTGTGCGCCAGCACATGGCTCGCGGCCATCAGCGCCCAGCGCAGCGCCAGCAGGGCCAGCGCCCAGGCGGCCAGCGGCCCGATGCGCGCCACGCTGGGCCGGGGCGCGAGCAGTTCCGCCACGCTCAGGTAGATGAACCAGAACGGCGCCACGCTCAGCGCCGCCGAGGCGACGGCCGTGGCGATGGCCCAGCCCAGCGGGCCGGGCGCCAGGCGCAGCAGGCGGGTGAAGCGCAGGGGGGTGGGGAGTGGTTTGCTTTCGTTCATGGGTTTCCGTCGTTGCTCAAGACCAGGCGCCGCAGGCCGAATGCGACGATCAGCAGCGCCAGCGCGCCCGCGCCCCAAGCCAGCGCGAAGGCCTGCGCATAGCCCAGCGCCTGGCCCACGGCGCCGATGGCGCCGGCCGCCAGCACGTTGGCCAGGTTCTCGCCGCACTGCATGGCGGTGAAGTCGGTGCCCGGCGCCTGCGGCCGGGCCCAGTTCATGAACAGCGCCCAGACGGCGACGAACATCGCGCCCTCGCAGAAGCCCTGCACGCCAAAGGCGGCGAAGTACGCCCACGCGGCGCGCACGTCCAGCGCCTGCAGCGCCCAGGCCGCGCCCAGCGCCAGCGCGGCCAGCGCGTAGCCCGCGAGCACGGCGCGGCGGTTGCCCAGGCGGCGCACCAGCGGCACGCCCAGCACGATGCCGCCCGTGGCGGTGGCCAGCATCACCGCCATCTGCAGGTGGCCTATGCCCTCCAGCCCCAGCCCGCGATCCACCAGCCAGGGCTGCACCAGCGTGCCCACCGCCGTGCTCGGGGCCTTGAAGGCCAGCGCGATCAGCAGCGCCCAGCCCAGGTCGCGGTGGCGCAGCAGGTCGCGCAGGCGCACGGCGGCGGGCAGGGCCGTGGCGGGCGCCTGCCAGCCCTTGTCCAGCCACAGCAGCAGCCAGGCCAGCGCCAGCGCGCCCGCCAGCAGCAGCACCGCGCCCTGCCAGCCCCAGCGGCCATGCGCGATCAACAGCCCCCCACCGCCCAGCAGCATGCCGGCGATGAAGCCCGCGATCTGGATGGCGTTCGCCGGCCCGGCCGCGCGGCCCTGCAGGCGCGCCACGGCGTAGCCGTTGGTGGCGATGTCCTGCGTGGCGCACACGGCGTTGAGCAGCACGATGCCCGCGATCGCCGCGCCCAGGTGCGCCTGCGGCGGCACGGCCAGCAGCGCCAGCGCGCAGGCCACGGCCAGCGCCTGCGTGGCGAACACCACGCGCGCATGGCCCCGGCGCGCGCACTGGTTGTCGATGGCGCTGGCCCAGAGGAACTTGAAGGCCCAGGGCACGATGGCCAGGCCGACCCACCCCACCTGCGCCACGCCATGGCCGCTGGCGCGGATCAGCGTGGCCAGGCCGTAGAAGGCCAGGCCCGTGGGCAGCCCCTGGGAGACGTACATCAGCGCCAGCGCGCGGTATTCGCTCGCGCGGCGTTCAGAAGTCATACGCCACCCGCACGCCGAAGGTGCGCGGCGCGCCGGCCACGCTCAGCACGCCGCCGGCGCCGTCGGAAATGGCCCGCGTCAGGTAGCTGGCGTCGCCCAGGTTCTTGCCATAGATGCCCAGCGTCCAGCCGCGCCCGTACCACGATAGGTGCGCGTCCACCAGCGTGTAGGCGCCGTCCAGTTGACGGTTGGTCTGCACGTAGGTCTTGCCGATGCGGCGCACCGACAGGCCCAGCTCCCAGTCCTGCGCAGGCCGCCAGTTCAGCGTTGCGCCGATGCTGCTGCGCGGCGTGGCGGAGAACTGCTGGCCCGCGTAGTCGGTGCTGCCGCGCAGGTATTCGTCGTACACGGCCTTCGCATAGCCCGCCTGGGCGCCCAGCGCCAGCCCGCGCGCGGGGCGCAGCGTGCCGCTCAGCTCCAGCCCCTGCACGTGCGAGCGGCCCGCGTTGTCGGTCATGGTGGCGCCGCCCAGCCCCTGCACCACCACCTGCTGGTCGCGCAGCCGGGTGTGGAAGGCCACGGCGCTGGCGCTCCAGCCCTCTTGCGCATCTTGCGCGCCCTGGATGCGCCAGCCCAGCTCGGCATGGTGGGCGTATTCCGGCTCGTACGGATCGCCCGCCGCCACGGACTGCGTGGCGTAGACGTTGAAGCCCGCCGCCTTGTAGCCGCGCGAAACCCTGGCCCAGGCGAACTGGCGTTCATCCGGCCGGTACTCCAGCGTGAGCTGCGGCAGCCAGACCGTGTTGCCCACCGTGCGCTCCAGGCTCTGCACCGCGCCGTTCTGGTCGCTGCGCCAGGCCAGCTCGCGCCGGTCGTGCGCCAGGCGCAGCCCCGCCGCCAGGCGCCAGCGCGGCGCGACATGCCAGCCCGCCTCGCCGAAGGCGGCCACCGCGGTGCCATCGACCTGCGACGCGGTGGCGCTGCGGAAGTAAGGCACGTAGTCGTACAGGTAGGGCCGGTTCAGTTCGGTGCGCGCCACGTGGAAGCCTGCCATCCAGTCGAAGGGGCTGGCGGCCGAGGCCTGGCGCTGGATGCGCGCCTCGGCGTGGTAGCCCTTCAGGTCCAGGTCGTAGCCGTTGGTGGCGCCGAACAGCGTGGTCGGCGTCCAGTAGCTCCACTGCGCGCGGCTGGCGCCGGCGGCCAGCGTGAGGCGCGTGTGCGCGTCCAGCGGCCGGGTGTACTCGGCGCTCAGCACGGTGTACTCGATGTTGTTGCGGCCCGCGTCGCCCTCGACCGACTCGCGCGCGTCCACGTGGCCGGGGCGCAGGAAGAAGTCGTTGCGCCCGTTGCGGTCCAGGTGGTGCAGGCCCAGGCGCAGTTCGCTGCCTCCGTCGCCCTTGTGCAGCAGCTTCAGGCGCGCGAAGTTGGCGCCCCAGCCGCTGGTGTCGCTGCGGCCCAGGGTGGCGTTGTCCACGTAGCCGTCGCTCTGGTCGCGCCCCAGCGTCAGGCGCGCGGCGGTGGATGCGGACAGCGGCACGTCCAGCCCGATGCCCGCGCGCCGGCGGCCGTGGGAGCCCACGTCCACCTGCGCCGTGCCACCGAGCGTGAAGCCGGGGTCGCGGCTGCGCAGCGCCACCAGACCGGCCATGTTGCCCTGGCCGTGCAGCAGGCTTTGCGGCCCGCGCAGCACTTCGACGCGGTCGATGTCGAACAGGTTGCCCGCGATGCTCGTCAGCGGCAGCGGCACGCCGTCGATCTGCACGCCCACGCTGGCCACGTCCGACTCCTCGTCGCCATTGCCCAGGCCGCGGATGATGACGGTGCCCGGCCCGCCCGAGAAGTCGGTGAAATAGACGTTGGGCAACTGCTGCGCCACGTCGTCCAGGTGCCGCAGGCCCTCGCGCTCGACGGCGCTGCCATCGACCACATCGACGCTCGCGGGTGTCTCGAAGACCGTCGTGCCCTGCTTGGTGGCGGTGACGACGATGCCGGGCAGGCTGGCCTCCTGCGCGCGTGCCAGCCCGGCGGCGCACAGCGACAGCAGCAGGGGGGTGGCGCGAAGAAGGTCTTTGGGAAAACAGGTGCGCATGGCTCGATCCAGGAAGGGTTGACGACAGTTGTTGATAATCCTTCTCATCCGCAACCGAAACTGCCCCAAAGCGGAAACTTCCTGCCCGGATCGGAAATAAATCCAGCCATGTCCACACTGCCCCTGTTCAACCTGGCGGACTACCTGCCCGCCGCCGCGCCCGCCGCCAGCACGGCGGACTGGCCCGGCGCGGCGCGGGACAACGGCATCCACACCACCGCCTACGGCCTGAGCGCCTCGGCCAGCCGCCCGCGCTACGCGCAGCGCACCGGCCTGCTGATGAACGACACGCTGGAGCGCCTGCACCTGTCGGTGTGGCTGAACGACGCGGCGCAGATCGACACCGGCCACCACTGCGTGCGCGCGGCCCGGCACGACGTGGTGGCGCTGCACCTGGCGCGCGAACCCATGCGCATGGCCTTCGGCGGCGACAACCACCACGTCGTGCTGACGCTGGCGCCCGCGCTGCTGCACCAGCTGGCCGCCGCGCAGGCCGAGCCGTTTCTGGCCCGGCTGCAGCGCGCGGGCGGCGTGCACGCGCAAGCCGGCCAGGCGCGCGTGCTGCGCGCCGCGCACGAACTGCAGGCCGTGCTGGTCGACGGCACGGCCAGCGCCCTGCTGCGCGAGGCGAAAAGCCTGGAACTGCTGGCGCTGATGCTGCAGGCCGCCGCCCCGCACCCCCTGCAGCCCGCGCTGCCCGCCAGCCGCCAGCAGGCCCGGCTGCGCCAGGCGCGCGAGCTGCTGCTGCGCGACCTGGCCAGCGCGCCGGACATCCCCACGCTGGCGCGCGCCTGCGGCCTGAACGCCTTCCAGCTCAAGCAGGGCTTCAAGGCGCTGTTCGGCCTGTCCGTCCACGCGCTCTACCAGCACGAGCGCATGCACCACGCCTGGCAGTTGATCGAATCCGGCCAGGCCAACGCCAGCGAGGCCGGGGCGCTGGTCGGCTACAGCAACGCCAGCCACTTCGGCGCCGCGTTCCGCAAGCAGTTCGGCCTGCTGCCGAGCGAACTCAAGCGCCGTGCTGCAGTGGGTTTGAAATAGCAGCCAAATCGGCCTCCAGCGCTTATCCAGCAAGCGCGAGCAGCTATTCTTTTTGACAATCCGCATCACCCTGGCCCCTCGCCCTGCAGGCGCAGGCGCGGCAGGCAGGCCGCCAGCAGGAGCACCGAGCCGCCCGCCGCCAGCCAGGCCAGCCCGAAGGCCCCGCCATAGCCCAGCGCCTGCGCCAGCGCGCCAATGCCGCCGGCAATCGCCATGGCGCCGAGGCTCTCGGTGCACTGCAGCGTGGCGTAGTCGGTGCCGGGGCGCTCGGGCGAGGCCCAGCGCATCAGCAAGGCCCAGGCGGCCACGAACAGCGCGCCCTCGAACACGCCCTGCGCGCCGAAAGCCGCGTAGTGCAGCCAGGGCGCCTGCAGCGCGAAACGCTGCAGCACCCAGCCCGCGCCCATCAGCAGCGCCACCGCCACGCTGCTGGCCAGCACCGCGCCGCGGTGCCCGAGCCAGCGCACCAGCGGCACGCCCACGGCCACGCCGCCGAGCGAGACGGCGGCGATCACCACCATCTGAAAGCGGCCAATGGCGGCGATGCTCCAGCCCCGGTCCACCAGCCACGGCTGCACCAGCGTGCCCACGGCGTGGCTCGCCACCTTGAAGCCCAGCGCCACCAGGAGCGCCAGCGCCAGGTCGCGGTGTTCCCGCAGGTCGCGCAGGCGCACGGCGCCGGCCTGCCCGGCCCCGGCCGCAGGCACGCCGCGCCAGCGGCCATCGGCCCACAGCACGCCGCCCGCCAGCACCAGCAGCGCCGCCATGGCCTGCGCGGCGCCCGCCCAGCCGAGCGTGCCGTGCGCCACCAGGAAGCCGCCGCCGCCCAGCACCATGCCCAGGCCGTAGCCCGCCACCTGGATGGCGTTGACCGGCGCGGTGGCGTCCTGCAGGTGCGCCACGGCGTAGGCGTTGGTGACGATGCCCTGCGTCGCCGCCACGGTGTTCAGCGCCACCACCGCCGCCAGCGCGGCGCCCAGGCTGGCGGCCGGCGGCAGGGGCGCGAGCAGCAGGCACAGCGCGGCCATCAGGGCCTGCAGCGCCAGGGCGGCGGCGCCATGGCCCCGGCGCGCGCAGGCGTTGTCCACGGCGCTGGCCCAGAGGAAGCGCAGCGCCCAGGGAATGAAGGCCAGCCCGGTCCAGCCGACGGCGGCCACGCCGTGCCCGGCGTCGCGGATCAGCGCGCCCAGGGCGGCGAACGCCAGCCCCGTGGGCAGGGCCTGGCTCAGGTACATCAGCGCCAGCGCGCGGTACTGGCTGGCGCGCAGCAAGCGGCCGGCCATCAGAAGTCCACCGCCAGGCGCACGCCCACGGTGCGCGGCGCCGCGGCCACCACGAGGTCGCCGAAGGCGGCGGAGTAGTAGGTCGCATCGGCCAGGTTCTTGCCATAGACGCCCAGCGTCCACGCGCCCTGGCGGTAGCTGAGCTGCGCGTCCACCAGCGTGTGCGCCGGGTTGGCGAAGGCGTTGGACTTGCTGAAGAGCGCCTGCCCCTGGCGCGCGACCGACAGCGCGGCTTCCCAGTGGGCATCGGGCTTCCAGGTGGCCGAAAGGCCCAGCGAATGGCGCGGCGCGTTGACCAGGCGCACGCCCACGTAGTCCACGCCCACGCCGGGGTGGACGAATTCGTCGTACCGGGCGTCGAGCAGCCCCGCGAAGCCGCGCAGCTGCCACGCGGCGGCGGGGCGCAGCATGCCCGCCAGCTCCAGCCCGCGGCTGTGCGAACGCCGGGCGTTGGCCGTGGTGCTGCCGCCGCCGTCGCGCAATTCCACCACCTGCTGGTCGTGCAGCCAGTTCTGGAAGACGGTGGCGGACAGTTCCCAGCGGCCCTGCGCGCCGCGCCAGCGCTGGCCCAGCTCGATGAAGTTGCTGAACTCCGCGCGGTAGGGCGTGCGCGCCGCGTCGCCGCTGCTGGCGTAGTGGTTGAAGCCCGGCCGCTTGGCGCCGCGCCCCACGGTAAGCCAGCCAAAGCGCTCCACCGCCCCGCCCTCGGGCTGCCATTGCAGCGACAGGCGCGGCAGCCAGGCGCCGTGCGCCAGCCGGGCGCTGGCCGCGTCCGTCCCCTCCAGGGAAGTGGCGCTCCAGTCCATGCGGCGGCGGCTGTGCGCGTAGCGCAGCGCGCCCGCCAGGCGCCAGCCGCGCGCGAAGCGCCAGCCCGCCTCGCCATACAGCGCCGCGTTGGTGCCGGTGATGTCGGCCGTGGTCTGGCTCTTGAAGTACGGCGCCATGTCGTACAGGTAGGGCGCATCGCGCTGCTCGCGCTCCAGGTGCAGGCCCGCCATCCAGTCGATGGCGTCGCCCGCGCCCGACAGCCGCGCCTCGGCGCTCCACGCACGGTTCGCGATGTCCTGCCCCGAGACGGCCTGGTAGGCCGACCACGGCATCCAGAAGTTCCAGTGCGAGCGGTGCGCGCCCAGGCGCACCAGCAACTGCCGCCCGCCCGCCAGCGGGCCCTGGTATTCGGCGGTGGCCAGCGTGTAGCCGGTGTCGTTGCGGCCGGCCTCGTTGTTGTTCGACTGGTGGGCATCGCCCAGCGCCTTGGGCACGAAGAAATCGTTGCCCCCGGTGTTCTGCAGGTGGTGCAGGCCCAGGCGCCATTCGCCGCCTCCCGCGTCGCGGTGCAGCAGCTTCAGGCGCGCGAAGCGGCTGTCCCAGCCGCCGGTGTCGGCGCGGCCCAGGAGGATGTTGTCCACGTAGCCGTCGGCCTTGTCCACGCCCGCCGTGATGCGCAGCGCGGTGGTTTCGGCCAGCGGCACGTCCAGGCCCACGCTGGCGCGGCGGCGCCTGCTGCTGCCGTAGTCGACCTGCGCGCTGCCGCCGAAGGCGAAGCCCGGGTCGCGCGTGCGCATGTCCACCGCGCCGCCGATGCTGCCCGCGCCGGTGAGCTGCGCGCCGCGCGCGATGTCGATGCGCTCCAGGTCGAACAACTGGCCCAGCGCGTGGCTGTAGACCTGCACGCCGTCGATGTGCACGCTGTTGCTGATGCCGTCCGATTCGTCGTCGGACATGCCCAGGCCGCGGATCGTCAGGTGCGGCGCGGCGCGCGTCATGTCGGCCATGAAGACGTTGGGCGCCTGCTGCGCCACGTCGTTCAGGTGCTCGGTGCGGCCCTGCTCCACCGACTGGCCGTCCATCGCGTCCACGCTGGCCGGCACCGCCAGCGGCGTGGCGGCGGGCGGCCGCGCCTGGACGGTGACGGCGGGCATCTGGCCGTCCGCGAGCGCATCCGCGCCCGGGGCCACGGCGGGCAACAGGCCGGCGGCCAGCGCCAGCAGCAACGGAGAGGGGCGAAGAATCATCATGCCTTGGCATCCTGTAACGAAGACATGAAACAATAATTGTTCGCATCCATGGCGCGCTAACCCGGCGCGCCGCCGCACTATCCGCAGAGGGAGTTTTTCATGCAGGCAGCCCCACTCATCGACGTGACCGGCCAGGTCCCCACCGACGTGGCCGGCGCCTACCCCGGCGGCCGCTGGATCGCCAGCGGCTCGTGCCGCAGCGGCGGGCTGGACGCCTATGCGATGCACCTGGCCTTCGGCGCGCCCGCGCGCTTCGTCGGCTGCGACACCGAGCCGCGGCTGCACGTCTCGGTGCTGCTGCGCGGCCGCATGGACGCCCAGGGCGGCGGGCGCAAGCTGCGCTTCGAGCCGCACCAGGCCATGCTGGCGTCGCAGCCCGGCGTGCCGTGGACGGTGGCGCTGGAGGCTGGCGAGATCCGCGAAGTCGGCCTGCTGGTCGCCCCGCAGGCGCTGGCGCAGTTGGCCGGCGCGCAGGGGCTGGACTTCCACGCCCGGCTGCAGGCCCAGGGCGCCTTCGCGCTGCACGCGGCCGACCCGGCCACGCTGCGCGCCGCGCACGACCTGGCCGCGCTGCTGCTGGGCCAGGAGCCCGGCGGCGCCCTGCTGCGCGAAGCCAAAAGCCTGGAGTTGCTGGCGCGCGTCATGCAGTGCCACGGCGATGCCGGGGCCGCCGTGCCCGCGGCGGCGCGCCGCCGCCTGCTGCACGCGCGCGCGCTGCTGCTGGCCGACCCGGCGCGGGCGCCGTCGATCGACGCGCTGGCGCGCGCCTGCGGCATGAACAGCTTCAGCCTCAAGCGCGGCTTCAAGGCGCTGTTCGGCCTGCCGCTGCACGCCCTGCACCAGCACGAGCGCATGCGCCTGGCCTGGCACCTGATCGAGAGCGGCGCCATGGGCGTGACCGAGGCCGGGGAGCACGTGGGCTACGCCAGCCTGGGCCATTTCAGCCTGGCGTTCAAGAAGCAGTTCGGCCTGCTGCCGAGCGAACTCAAGCGCCGCGCGGCGGTGCGCGTGCAATAGCAGCCCAATCGGCCTCCAGCGCTTGCCAGGCAAGCGCCAGCAGCTATCAAACGAGGAGTCCGTGGTGTGCACGCACACGCAGACCTAAAATCGCCCGATGACCTTTCTCGACATGCTGCGCGACGCCACCGAGCGCCACCAATCGATGCTGTGCGTGGGCCTGGACCCCGAGCCCGCCCGTTTCCCGGGGGCCTTGCAGGGCGATGCGCACAGGATCTACGACTTCTGCGCCGCCATCGTGGACGCCACGGCCGACCTGGTGTGCGCCTTCAAGCCGCAGATCGCCTACTTCGCCGCGCACGGCGCCGAAGACCAGCTCGAACGCCTGATGCAGCACATGCGCTGCAACGCGCCGCACGTGCCGGTGATCCTCGACGCCAAGCGCGGCGACATCGGCTCCACGGCCCAGCAGTACGCGCGCGAGGCCTTCGAGCGCTACGGCGCCGACGCCGTGACGCTCTCGCCCTTCATGGGCTGGGATTCGGTGCAGCCCTACCTCGAATACCACGGCAAGGGCGCCTTCCTGCTGTGCCGCACCTCCAACCCCGGCGGCGACGACCTGCAGGCGCAGCGCCTGGCCAGCGTGCCCGGCCAGCCGCTGGTGTACGAGCACATCGCGGCCCTGGCGCAGGGCCCGTGGAACAAGAACGGCCAGCTCGGCCTGGTGGTGGGCGCCACCTACCCGCACGAGATCGAGCGCGTGCGCGCCCTCGCGCCCACGCTGCCGCTCTTGATCCCCGGCGTCGGCGCCCAGGGCGGCGACGCCGTGGCCACGGTGCGCGCCGGGCTGCGCGCGCAAGGGCCGATCATCGTCAACTCCTCGCGCGCCATCCTCTACGCCGCGAATGGCCCGGACTTCGCGCAGGCCGCGCGCCAGGCCGCGCAGCACACGCGCGACACGCTGAACGCGGCGCGCGCCTGATTCAGCGCAAGCGCCCTGGCGCCAGGGCCGCCACGGTTTCCGGCCCCAGGCCCTGCGCGGCCAGGGCCGCGTCCAGCGGCTCGCCGCACAGCAGGTTGCGTGCCAGCAGGGCGTAGCCCGCGGCACTCTGGATGCCGTAGCCGCCCTGCGCGGCGAGCCAGAAGAAGCCCGCCACGCCCTCGTCCCAGCCGATGACGAAATCGCCGTCGGCCACGAACGAGCGCAGCCCGGCCCAGGTGTGCGCGGGGCGGCGGATCGCCAGCGTCGTCACCTGCTCGATGCGCCAGATGCCCGTGGCCACGTCCAGTTCCTCGGGCACCACGTCGTGCGGCGGCACCGGATCGGCATTGGCGGGCGAGCCCATGAGCTGGCCCGCGTCGGGCTTGAAGTAGTAGCTGTCGTCCACCCCCATGGCGGCGGGCCAGGCCTGCACGTCCGCGCCCGGCGGCGGCGCGAAGGTGAAGGCCGTGCGGCGGCACGGCGTCAGGCCCACGGGCGCCGCGCCCGCAAGGCTCGCCACCCCATCGGCCCAGGCGCCGGCGGCGTTGACGACGTGGCGCGCCCGCACCACGTCACCGCCCGCCAGGCCGATGCGCCAGCCACCGCCCTCCCGCGCCAGCGCCAGCACCTCGGCCCCGGTGCGCAGCGCGCCGCCGCGCTGGCGCAGGCCGCGCAGGTAGCCCTGGTGCAGGGCGTGCACGTCGATGTCGGCGGCGCCGGGCTCCCACAGGCCCGCCGCCACCGCCCCGGGGCGCAGGCAGGGCAAGCGCGCCTGCAACTGCGCGTAGCTCTGACGCTCCAGGCCGGGGGCATGCGGGCGCAGCTCGGCGTAGGTGCGTTCGAGCAGCGCTTCCTGCCCCGGCCCGGCCAGGTACACCACGCCGCGCGGCGTGAGCAGCGGCGCGCTGGCGAAGCCCGCCGGGGGCGCGGCGTAGAAGGCGCGGCTGGCGCGCGTCAGGGCGCGGATGGCGGGCGTGCCATAGGTCTCCATGAACAGCGCCGCCGAGCGCCCGGTGCTGTGGTAGCCGGGCTGCGCCTCGCGCTCCAGCACCAGCACCGACGCGCCCGCCTGCGCCAGCTGCCACCCCACGCTGGCGCCCGCCATGCCCGCGCCGACCACCGCATAGTCCCATGCTGTCATCGCTTTACTCCTGTTTTGATAGCTTGCAGCGCTTGCCACGCAAGCGCTGGCACGAATTTTGATAACTATTTGCCGTGCAGCGCCGCGCGCCATGCTTCTTGATGTCTGACAAAACCATGCGCCCAGCGTGCAACCACAGTGGGTGGCCTGCCACCCTTCTTCTGCATTACCCCGCATCCCCCGCCATGGCCTTGCTTTCCCGAATCAGCCTGCTGCAAAAATTCGCCATTCTGGCCCTCATCGGCGCGCTCGTGAGCGCGCTGCCCACGTTCCTGTACGTGCGCGACGCGCTGCGCGCCATGGCGCACGCGCGCCTGGAAGCCAGCGGGGCCGCGCCGCTGACGGCGCTGAGCCTGGTGGTGCAGCGCATGCAGGTGCACCGCGGCCTGTCCTCGGGCATGCTCGGGGGCGACGAGGCCCTGGCGGCGCGCCGCCCCGCCGCGCGCGACCTGGTGAACCAGGCCGTGGAGGCCGCCAGCGCCCGCCTGGCCGCGGCCCAGGTGCCCGCCGACCAGCTCGCGGCCTGGCAGCAAGCGCGCCAGACCTGGCAGGCGCTGGAGGCCAGCGTGGACCAGCGCCAGGTGCAGCAGGCGCAGAGCACGGCGCAGCACACGGCGCTGATCGCCTCGGTCATGCGCATCAGCGAGGAGCTGCTCAACGCCTACGGCCTGCAGCTGGAGGAGGCGGAGCACGCCTACGCGCTGATCCAGGCCGCCCTGGTGCACACCCCGGTGCTGGGCGAGAAGCTCGGCATCCTGCGCGCGCAGGGCTCGGGCTTCCTGGCGCGGCGCGAGCTGCCGCCGGTGAACAAGGGGCTGGTGATGGCCCTGCAGCAGCGCGCGCAGGAACTGCAGGGCGACGCCTTCCGCCAGTTCGAGCGCGCCATGCAGCGCGACGCGGGCTACCGCGCGGCGCTCGGCCCGTCGGCCGAGGCAGCCCACGCCCTCGTGACCCAGGCGCTGGCGCTGGCCACCAAGGAAGTGACCGAGGCCGCCACGCTGCAGCTGGCACCGCAGGAATACTTCGACACCTTCACGCGCACCATCGACGCGCTCTACGCGCTGAACGCCAAGGCGCTGGAGAGCCTGGACGCCACGCTGCAGCAGCGCCAGGCCAGCCTGCGCCGCATTCTCATCGCCCAGGCGCTGGCCATGGCGCTGATCCTGGCCCTGGGCGGCGCGCTGATCGCGGCGTTCGCCCGCTCCATCCGCCAGCCGCTGGGGCAGGCCATCGACCTGGCGCACGCCGTGGCGCAGGGCGACCTCGCGGGCGCCGACATCGCCCACGGCACGGACGAGGTCGGCCGCCTCACCGCCGCGCTGCTGCAGATGCGCCGCCAGCTCACCCAGGTGGTGGCGCGCGTGCGCCACAACGCCGACGGCGTGGCCACGGCCAGCGCCGAGATCGCCCAGGGCAACCAGGACCTGTCGGCGCGCACCGAAAGCCAGGCCAGCGCGCTGGAGGAAACCGCCGCCGCCATGGAGCAGATGACCGCCACCGTGCGCCAGAACGCCGACAGCGCGGCCCAGGCCAGCCAGCTCGCGGCCAGCGCCAGCCAGGTGGCGCAGCAGGGCGGCGACGTGGTGGCGCGCGTGGTGCAGACCATGCAGGGCATCGACACCAGCAGCAGGAAGATCGCCGACATCATCGGCGTGATCGATTCCATCGCCTTCCAGACCAACATCCTGGCGCTGAACGCCGCCGTGGAAGCCGCGCGCGCCGGCGAGCAGGGCCGGGGCTTTGCCGTGGTGGCCGGCGAGGTGCGCCAGCTGGCGCAGCGCTCGGCCCAGTCGGCCAGCGAGATCAAGGCGCTGATCGCCGAGAGCGCGCAGAACGTGGCGCAGGGCAACGCGCTGGTCGAGCGCGCCGGCAGCACCATGCACGAGGTGGTGGCCGCCGTGCGCCGCGTCACCGACATCATGGGCGAGATCAGCGCCGCGAGCCGCGAGCAGTCGCAGGGCGTGGCGCAGGTGGGCGAAGCGATCACGCAGATGGACCAGTCCACGCAGCAGAACGCCGCCCTGGTCGAGCAGATGGCCGCCGCCGCGAGCAGCCTGCACGGCCAGGCGCAGGAGCTGGTGCATGGCGTGGCGGTGTTCCACCTGGCGGCGGGCGGCAGCACGCAGCGGCTCGGGCTGCCGTCCTGACGCTATTGATTCAGGAGCTGTCCGCGCTTTCTGCACAAGGGCTGCAGGCGGTTTTGATGCGCATGCGGTGAACTGGCCTGCGCAGGCAGGCGCCCCGCTTGCACAGCAGCGCCCAGGCCGTTCACAATGGCTTACCCTCCCGCACGGAGCGTGGCCCCCGCCGCGCAGCCGCTTCGCGGCACCACCATGCGTCCGCTCCAGTTCTCGCTGCGCACCGCCATCACCGTCCCCTTCGCGCTGCTGTTCGCGGCCACCGTGGGGCTGCAGGCGTTCATGCAGCACCGCCAGGTGCAGCAGCTCATCGACCAGGAAAGCGAACGCCTGCTCGCAGCCATCACCGCCACGGCACGCAGCCGGCTGTCCGAGTACCTGGAGGTGCCGTTCGAGATCCAGCGCGGCATCGGCGACACCATCGGCCGCCAGGGCCTGTACGCGCCGGGGCGCCTGGAAGGCGTGTACGCCTACCTGCACGGCGTGTTCACCGAGGTGTACGCCCGGCACGCGCAGATCAGCCTGCTGGGCTTCGGCAGCCAGCAGGGCGATTACGCGGGCATGCGGCGCGAGCCCGACGGCAGCTACCGCCTGATCCTGAAAGAGAACCGGGGCGAGGGGCTGATGCACGTCTACCAGCAGCCCGTGCCCGGCCCCGTGGTGGCCTCCTACCCCGGCTACGACCCGCGCGTGCGCCCCTGGTATGCGCCCGTGGCCCATTCCGGCCAGGCGCTGTGGTCGCCCATCTACACCACGGCGGGCGAGCGCGGGGACATCACCATCTCGGCTGCCAGCCCGGTGTACGCAGGCGGGCGGCTGGCCGGCGTGATGAATGCCGACGTGCGGCTCGACAGCATGAGCCGCTTCCTGCGCGAGGAGCCGCTGCGCGGCCAGGCCCAGGTGCTGGTGGTGGACGCGCAGGGCTACCTGGTGGCGCATTCCGAGCCCGGCCCGGTGCTGGCCCCGGCGCAGCCCGGCACGCCCCAGGCGCAGCGCGCGCGCCTGCGCATCGGCGACAGCGCCAGCCCGGTGCTACGCCGGGCGGCCGCCCTGCTGCCGCAGGCGGCGGGCGCGGGCTTCAGCTTCGAGGAAGGGGACGAGCGCTACTTCGCCCGCGCCACGCCGTACCAGGACGCGCGCGGGCTGGACTGGCGCATCGTGGTGGTGCTGCCCGAATCCGCGCTGCTGGGCGAGACGCGCGCGCAAAGCCGCCACATGCTGCTGTGGAGCCTGGCCATCGCCGCCTTCGGCCTGCTGCTGGGCCTGTGGGCGGTACGCCAGGCCGTGCGCCCCATCCTGCGCACGGCGGAGGCGGCCAACCGCCTGGCGCACGGCGAATGGCAGGCCGCGCCGGACCGCGGCGGCGCGCTGCTGGAAACCTCCATCCTGGTGCGCGCCTTCAACGACATGGCCGAGCGCCTGCAGCAGTCGTTCCAGCAGATGCGCGAGCTGCTGCTCTACGACAGCCTGACGCAATCGCTCACGCGGCGCGGCCTGCTCGAACGCAGCCAGTGGGCCCAGCCGCGCCCGGCGGTGCTGTGCCTGGTGGGGCTGGACGACTTCCGCGCGCTCAACGACAGCGTGGGCCACGGCACGGGCGACCGGCTGCTGCAGGCCGTGTCGGAGCGCCTGCGCCTGCGCCTGCCCGAGCCCGCGCTGCTGGCCCGCCTGGGCGGCGACGAATTCGCGGTGCTGCACTTCAACGACGAAGGCCAGTTCTCGGCCGCGGCGATGGGCGAGGCACTGCAGGCGCTGTTCGCCGCGCCGTTCTCGGTGGGGGCGGACGAGATCCTGGTGCGCGCCTCGGTCGGCACCGTGGAGGGGCAGTTGGCCAGCGACGACCTGCCCGAATGGCTGCGCAACGCCAGCATGGCCCTGGGCGAGGCCAAGCGGCGCGGGCGCAACCGGTCCGTGGCCTTCTCGCCCGCGCTGGCCGCGCACGCCTTCGAGCGCGCGCGCCTGTCGAACGAGCTGCGCCAGGCGCTGGAAAAGGACGAATTCCTGGTGCACTACCAGCCCGTGGTCGACCTGGCCAGCGGGCGCATGGTGGGCGCCGAGGCGCTCGTGCGCTGGAACAGCCCGACGCGCGGCATGGTGCCGCCGGGGCTGTTCATCCCCACGGCGGAGGAGTCCGACCTGATCCTGGCGCTGGGCGACTGGGTGCTGCACCGCGCCACGCACGACATCGCGCAGCAGCTGGGCGCGCTGCCGCCGGGGTTCGACCTGCACGTCAACGTCTCGGCGCGCCAGCTCATCCAGTCGGACTTTCCGGCCACGCTGCGCGCGGTGCTGTCGGCCAGCCGCCTGCCGCCGCAGCAGCTCACGCTGGAGCTGACCGAGTCGGTGCTGATCGACAGCGACGTGGCCATGCGCGAGCGCATCGCCGCCATCCACGCCCTGGGCGTGCGCATCGCCATCGACGACTTCGGCACCGGCTACTCGTCGCTGGCCTACCTGAGCCGCCTGGCGTTCGACTGCATCAAGATCGACCAGAGCTTCGTGCGCAAGCTGCTCGCCTCGGCGCAGGACGAAGCCATCATCGCGGCCGTGCTGCACATGGCGCATGGCTTCGGCGTGACCGTGGTGGCCGAGGGCGTGGAGACCGCGGCCGAGGCCGAGCGCCTGCGCGCCATGGGCTGCCCCAACGCCCAGGGCTACTGGTTCGGCCGGCCCGGGCCGCTGGAACAGCTGCGCGGCTGGCGCGCGCCGTGAGGCTGCCCAGAGGTTGCGCTCCTTCTTTGCTAGCTGCTGGCGCTTGCCTGCCAATGGTTTTGCAATGAAAACACCGCCAATTCCTTGCCAGGCAAGCGCCAGCAGCTATCAAGAAGGAAGCGCCAGATACCGCCGCAGGTAGCGCCCGGTGTGGCTGGCCGGGTTGGCCGCCAGCGCCTCGGGCGTGCCCGTGCCCACCACGGTGCCGCCGCCCGCGCCGCCCTCGGGGCCCATGTCGATGAGCCAGTCGGCGGTCTTGATGACATCGAGGTTGTGCTCGATCACCACGATGGTGTTGCCCGCGTCGCGCAGCTGGTGCAGCACGCGCAGCAGCAGGTCGATGTCGGCGAAGTGCAGGCCGGTGGTGGGCTCGTCCAGGATGTAGAGCGTGCGCCCGGTGTCGCGCCGGCTCAGCTCCTGCGCCAGCTTCACGCGCTGGGCCTCGCCGCCCGAGAGCGTGGTGGCGCTCTGGCCCAGGCGGATGTAGCTCAGGCCCACCTGCAGCAGCGTCTGCAGCTTGCGCGCGATCGCCGGCACGTCCTTGAAGAAGGCGTGCGCGTCCTCCACCGTCAGGTCGAGGATCTGCGCGATGTTGCGGCCCTTCCACTGCACCTCCAGCGTCTCGCGGTTGTAGCGCTGGCCGTGGCACACGTCGCAGGGCACGTACACGTCGGGCAGGAAGTGCATCTCCACCTTCACCACGCCGTCGCCCTGGCAGGCCTCGCAGCGCCCGCCGGCCACGTTGAAGGAAAAGCGCCCCGGGCCGTAGCCGCGCTCCCGGGCGGTGGTGGTCTCGGCCATCAGCTCGCGGATGGGCGTGAACAGCCCGGTGTAGGTGGCCGGGTTGCTGCGCGGCGTGCGGCCGATGGGCGACTGGTCCACGTTGATGACCTTGTCGAAATACTCCAGCCCCTCGATGGCCTCATGCGGCGCGGGCTCGTCGTGCGCGCGGTGGATGGCGCGCGCCGCCGCCTTGTGCAGCGTGTCGTTGACCAGCGTCGATTTGCCCGAGCCCGACACGCCGGTGACGCAGGTCAGCAGCCCCACGGGAAAGTCCACGCTCACGCCGCGCAGGTTGTTGCCGCTGGCGCCGGCCACATGCAGCGTTTGCAGCGCCTGCGGCGCGCCGGGGGGCGCCGCGGGCAGGCCCGCCGCGCGCTCCGCCCCCTTTCTTGCGGGCGCGGGCGGCGGCGCCAGCACCGGCTGCCAGGGCGTGCGCCGCGCCGGCACGGCGATGGCGCGCGCGCCCGACAGGTACTGGCCGGTGAGCGAATCCGGCGCGGCGCACAGGTCGGCGCAGCGGCCCTGCGCCATCACACGCCCGCCATGCACGCCGGCGCCGGGGCCCATGTCCACCACGTGGTCGGCGGCGCGGATCATGTCCTCGTCGTGCTCCACCACGATGACGCTGTTGCCCAGGTCGCGCAGGCGCGACAGCGTGGCGATGAGGCGGTCGTTGTCGCGCTGGTGCAGGCCGATGCTGGGTTCGTCGAGCACGTACATCACGCCCGTGAGGCCGCTGCCGATCTGGCTGGCCAGTCGGATGCGCTGGGCCTCGCCGCCCGAGAGCGTCTCGGCGCTGCGCGCCAGGCTCAGGTACGACAGGCCCACGTCGTTCAGGAACGTCAGGCGCGCCACGATCTCGCGCACGATCTTGTCGGCAATCTCCGCCTTGGCCCCCGGCAGGCGCAGCGCCGCGAACCAGTCGCGCGCGGCCAGCAGCGTCATCTGGCTCACGTCGTGGATGGCGCAGCCCGCCGCCCCCTCGCCCACGCCCGCCCCCACACGCACGTGGCGCGCCTCGCGGCGCAGGCGCGCGCCATGGCATTCGGGGCAGGGCTGCGTGCTGCGGTAGCGCGCCAGGTCGTCGCGCACGACGGTGGAATCGGTCTCGCGGTAGCGCCGCGTCATGTTCGGCAGGATGCCCTCGAACGCATGGTGGCGCACGACGGGCTGGCCCTTGCGCGCGCCGCTGTCGAGCAGGTAGGTGAAGGCGATCTCCTGCGCGCCCGAGCCGTGCAGCACCACCTGCTGCACGGCGGCAGGCAGTTGCTCAAAGGGTGTTTCCACGTCGAAGCCGTAGTGCCGCGCCAGGCTCTCCAGCATGGCGAAGTAGTAGCCGTTGCGCCGGTCCCAGCCCTTGATGGCGCCGCTGGCCAGGCTCAGGGAGGGAAAGGCCACCACGCGCGCGGCGTCGAACACCTCCTGCTGCCCCAGCCCGTCGCACGACGGGCAGGCGCCCGAAGGCGAGTTGAACGAGAACAGGCGCGGCTCCAGCTCGGGCAGCGAGAAGCTGCACACCGGGCAGGCGAACTTGCTGCTGAAAAGATGCTCGCGCCCCGTGTCCATCTCCAGCGCCAGCACGCGGCCATGGCCTTCCGCGCCGCCCACGCGCAGCACCGCCTCGATGCTCTCGGCCAGGCGCTGCTGGGCATCGGGGCGCACCTTCAGGCGGTCGATCACCACGTCCACGTCGTGCTTCTCGGTCTTCTTGAGCGCGGGCAGGCTCTCGTGCTCGTGGATCTGGCCATCGACGCGAAAGCGCACGTAGCCCTGCGCCTGCATCTGCGCGAACAGCTCGGTGAACTCACCCTTCTTCTGCCGCGCCACCGGGGCCAGCAGCATCAGGCGCGTGTCCTCGGGCAGGGCCAGCACGGCGTCCACCATCTGGCTCACCGTCTGCGCGGCCAGCGGCAGACCGTGCTCGGGGCAGTGCGGCGTGCCGGCGCGGGCGTAGAGCAGGCGCAGGTAGTCGTGGATCTCCGTCACCGTGCCCACGGTGGAGCGCGGGTTGTGGCTGGTGGCCTTCTGCTCGATGCTGATGGCGGGCGACAGGCCCTCGATCAGGTCCACGTCGGGCTTGTCCAGCCGCCCCAGGAACTGGCGCGCATAGCTGGAGAGGCTCTCCACGTAGCGCCGCTGGCCCTCGGCATACAGCGTGTCGAACGCCAGGCTGGACTTGCCCGAGCCCGACAGCCCCGTGATCACCACGAGCTGGTTGCGCGGCAGGTCCAGGTCGATGTTCTTGAGGTTGTGCGTGCGCGCGCCACGGATGCTGATGCGCTGCTCGCGCAGCGCGCGGGCGGGAGAGAGGCCATCGGCGGCGGCGGCGGGAAGAACGGAGTCGGGCATCGGCAGGCGGAAAAAGTCGAACCCGCCATGATAGGCCCGCCCCCTTTCACGCGCCCACCCCACGCCTTTGGCGGGGCCGGCGGGCAAAGGCTGAAAGGCATCTTTCACCCGGCATCAGCAAATACCCTGACTGCTCAGATTCGCTCAGATAGCGCTCCGCAAATGCCGCTACCCTGGGCTGCCCACATGGATGCCCTGCACCTTGAAAACCGAGTATTGCAATAGGGCAAATCAATTGTTCACAAAATTTTGCAATTCATCTAGGATGTTTTACATCGTGCATCCAGGCGGTGGCTGCTGACGCCCGGCGCGCAAACCCTCACCACACACCACCACCATGCCCGCCCACCGCACCCCGCCCGGCCCCTTGGCGCTGCGCCCCATCCAGCCGGGGGACGAGGAGGCATTGCACGCCATCTTCGCCGCCACGCGCGAAGCCGAGCGCCAGCAGCTCGGCTGGAGCGGCCCCGAGTGGGACACCTTCACCCGCCAGCAATTCGCCGCCCAGCACGCCCAGTACATGCGCGGCTACGCCAACCCCACGTTCAGCCTCGTGCTGCACGGCGACGATGTGGCCGGACGCCTGTACGTGGACCGCACCCCGGCGGAAATCCGCATCATCGACATCGCCCTGCTGCCAGCCCACCAGCGCCAGGGGCTGGGCGGGCACCTGCTGCGCGCGCTGGCCGAGGAATCCGACGCCTGCGGCATCCCCCTGGGCCTGCACGTCGAGAAGAACAACCCCATCCTCGGCGCCTACGAGCGCCTGGGCCTGCAGGCACGCGAGGATCGGGGCGTGTACCTGTACATGCAGCGCCCGCCCCAGCCGCCGCGCCTGCCCGGGCCAGACGCCCTGGCCGCCAGCACCGGCAGCGCCTTTGAACTGCACGACCCCGCCCAGCTCGGCTGCGCCGCCCCACTGGCCACGCTGCAACTGCAGCGCGCCACGCAGCGCCAGGGCCGGGGCGTGGCCAGCCTCACGCTCGACTTCGCCGGGCCCGGCATCGGCCGCCCCGCGCATGCCACTTACCTGCTGGCCCACCCGCAATTGGGCCGGTTCCCGTTGTTCCTCGGCCCCGTCATGGGCGGCGCGGCTGGGGAAATCCACTACCAGGCCACTCTCACCCGCCTGGAGCCACCGCCCGAGGAGACCACCACCCATGAGTGAAGCATTCGTTGGAGAAATCCGCATGTTCGCGGGCGACTACGCCCCGCAAGGCTGGCTGCCGTGCGACGGCAGGCTGCTGGACATCAACGGCAACGAGGTACTTTTCAGCTTGCTGAGCACCACCTACGGCGGTGACGGGCGCACCAACTTCAACCTGCCCGACCTGCGCGGGCGCTTGGCCATCGGCATGGGCCAGGGCCAGAACCCGCCACTCACCAATCGCCCACTGGCCCAGCAAACCGGGGTGGAAACCGTCACCCTGACCGAGGCCAATATCCCCGCCCACAACCATTCCTTCGCCGTGGGCAGCGCAGCGACCAGCAACAGCCCTGCAGGGGGCATGGTGCCCGCCGCCGTCAGCGGCTTCAAGCTCTACGCCAGCACTGCCACTTCCGGCTCCTCACTCGACCCCAAGGTCGTGCAGCCCGCGCCCGGCGGCTCGCAGCCGCACAACAACGTCATGCCCTCCATACCCATCAGTTTCATCATCTGCCTGCAGGGCCTGTACCCCAGCTTCCCGTAAACGAGACTCTCAGAAAGGAGCACACGCCATGGAACCCTTCCTTGGAGAAATCCGCGCCTTCGCGTTTAGCCGCGTCCCCAATGGCTGGCTGCCCTGCGACGGGCGCCAACTGCAAATACAGCCGAACGTGGCCCTGTTCGCGCTACTGGGCATCCGCTACGGCGGCGACGGGAAAACCACTTTCAACCTGCCCGACCTGCGCGGGCGCACCCCCGTGTGCTACGGCCCTGGTATGGCCATGGGGCTGAAGGAAGGCACGGAAACCGTCACCCTCACCTCCGCCCAGGTGCCGCCACACACCCACGCGGTGCTGGCCACCAGCACCGCCGCCGCCACCAGTTCACCCGCAGGCGGCGCGCTGGCCACCCTGCCCGCAGGCACCAACGCCTACGCTGCACCTGGCACCACCACGTTCAATACCGCTGCCGTATCCATCAGCGGCGCCAGCGCTCCGCACCAGAACATGCAGCCCTCGCTGGCCGTGAACTGGTGCATCGCCACCAGCAACGCCCTGTTCCCCCCTCGCCAATAACCCCCAGGAGGAAACCATGGCAGACCCCTTTACCGGAGAAATCCGTGCCTTCGCCTTCGACTACCCGCCCCAGGACTGGGCCTTCTGCAACGGGCAAACCATGCTGGCGCAGCAAAACCCGGCGCTGTATGCCGTCATCGGCAACCGCTATGGCGGCACATCCCCCCAGAACTTCAAACTGCCCGATCTGCTGGGCCAGGCGCCCATGTGCCAAGGCACCGGCATCGGCTTAACGCCGCGCACCGTGGGCCAGGGCACGGGCACGCCCGCCGTCACCCTGACGGCCGCGCAACTGCCACCGCACAGCCACACCATCGCGGTGCTGGCGGGCAACGCCACGGCGGAAACGCCAACGGGTAACTTTCTGGCGATGGGGCTCTCGGGAACCCCACCCCGCACGCAAGCCAAGCTCGCCTACGCTCCCGGGCCGCTGACCGCTCCGCTGGATACCCCGCTGGCACCCACCGCACTCTCACCCTTCTCGGGCGGCGGGCAGCCGCACAGCAACATGCAGCCCTACCTGGCGCTGAACATGTGCATCTGCCTGTATGGGGAATTCCCCATGAGACCCTGAGGTTCACACCGCACTTTTTTGCATCAAATCGGCTGCCAGCCCTTATCCATAAAGCGCTGGCAGCTATTGTTTCTAAACGGAAGCACCACCATGCCGCCCACCACCCTCCGCCCGTGCACACATCGGGAAAAACCCTTTCTTTCCCTCCTGCGCTTATGGTGGGCCGGTTTCATGGCGTTGCTATTGGCACTGGCTGCTCCGGCACAGGCGACCATCACGGCGGGCACCATCGATTTCAGCGGTGGCTCTCCCGGAAATTCCATAGCCGCCTTCCGGGGAATCGATTTCAGCGGTGCTGACGGCTGGGTTTATGGGGATGACACGACCGACTGCAGCAACTGCGTGCCCACTTTCGCATTGACCGCCTCTGGAGGTGAGAACACACCCACGACAGGCTGCTTCAAGGCAGCGACGAATGGCGACAAGTTCGACCTCACAAGCATCAAGATCTGGAACAACAATACCTTCGGCTTCACTGCCTTCACGATCACTGGCTACCTGAACAGCGCCACAGTACATACCGTGCCACTGACAGTCCCTAGATCAGGGCAAATGGAGACATTCCCGCTCACGGTGACGTACGTTGACAAAGTATGTATCGCGTCCGGTGACTACACCTACGCCATTGACGATCTCGTGGTGGCCCCTGGTACCTCGCCAACGCCCACCGTCACCAGCCTGAGCCCTTCCAGCGGCCAGGAAGCAGGTGGCTTTGGCGTCACCATCACCGGCACCAACCTTGCCAGCGCCACGGCGGTGACGTTCGGCAGCGCCAACGCCACCATTACCGGCAACACGCCCACCCAGATCACCGCCACCGCTCCCGCAGGTACCGGCCAGGTGGACGTGACCGTGACCACCGGCAACGGCACCAGCGCCGCCAGCGCGAACAGCAAGTTCACCTACGTGCCCGCGCCTACGCTGTCGGGCCTGTCGCCCAGCGCAGGCCCCACGGGCGGCGGCACCAGCGTCACCATCACCGGCACCAACCTTGCCAACGCCACGGCGGTGACGTTCGGAGGCTCCAACGCCACCATTACCGGCAACACGCCCACCCAGATCATCGCCACCGCCCCGGTGGGCTCCGCAGGCAGCGTGGACGTGGTGGTGACCACCCCCGGCGGCAGCGTCACGGCCATGGGTGCCTATACCTACACGCCGGCGCCCACCATCAGCAACATAGCGCCCACCGAGGGCCCGACGGCGGGCGGCACCAGCGTCACCATCACCGGCACCAACCTTGCCGGTGCCACGGCAGTGACGTTCGGCGGCTCCAACGCCACCATTACCGGCAACACGCCCACCCAGATCACCGCCACCGCCCCGGTGGGCTCCACAGGCAGCGTGAACGTGACGGTCACCACCCCCGGCGGCACCAGCGGCCCCGCCACATACACCTACGTGGCCGCACCCTTGGCAAACAATGTCAGCGCCACCGTGGCCTACAACAGCAGCAATAACGCCATCACCCTGAACATCACCGGCGGCACGCCCGCCAGCGTGGCCGTGGCCAGCGGGGCCAGCCATGGCACCGCCACCGCCAGCGGCACCAGCA